>Ga0228710_1004970_pt1 | contig 20874 bp, 16 predicted proteins | sample MedpolnodulmetaG_FD_177995 | JGI IMG/M metagenome (GOLD analysis project Ga0228710, IMG submission 177995) | Root nodule microbial communities from Medicago polymorpha collected in Santa Monica, California, United States - pink nodules | ecosystem: Host-associated > Plants > Roots > Nodule... | reverse complement strand
TCCAGCTAAGGGTTCGATGACTACTTCTCTAGTGTGTTTGAAGTGTCCGCTGTCGATGTTTGGTCGAGACTTTGAAGTTGATTTAGTCTGTTTACCTTTGAGTGGAATGGATGTAATACTTGGTATGAACTGGTTGGAGTATAACCATGTTCATATTAATTGTTTTAGTAAGACAGTGCATTTTTCTTCTGCTGAAGAAGAGAGTGAAGTTGAGTTCTTGACTACTAAGCAGCTGAAACAGTTGGCGCGTGATGGAATTCCGATGTTTTCTTTGATGGCGTCTTTGTCTGTTGAGAATCATGCGGTAATTGATAAGTTGCAAGTTGTGTGCGAATTTCCAGAAGTTTTTCCTGATGAGATTCCTGATGTGCCGCCAGAGAGAGAGAGAGGTTGAATTTTCAATTGATCTTGTTCCGGGTACGAAGCCTGTGTCGATGGCGCCTTACCGTATGTCGGCTTCTGAGTTGGCTGAGTTGAAGAAACAGTTAGAGGATTTGCTTGATAAGAAGTTTGTAAGACCGAGTGTTTCACCTTGGGGAGCGCAGGTGTTGTTAGTTATGAAGAAAGATGGTAGCATGAGGTTGTGTATTGATTATCGACAGTTGAATAAAGCGTCGATAAAGAATAGGTATCCATTTCCGAGAATTGATGATTTGATGGATCAGTTGGTGGGTGCACGTGTGTTTAGCAAGATTGATTTGAGATTGGGTTATCATCAGATTAAAGTGAAAGATGAAGATATGCAGAAGACGGGCTTTAGGACACGTTACAGACATTACGAATATTTAGTGATGCCTTTCGGTGTTACTAATGCGCCGAGTGTATTTATGGAGTACATGAATCGCATTTTTCATGCTTATTTGGATCGCTTTGTTGTTGTGTTGATTGATGACATTTTGAAATTGAATAGCAAGATGGTCACTTATCATTCAAAATGGTCACTTTTCTAAAGGTCCCATGTATCTTCCGAGTAGTTTGAGACTATTGAAATGGAAAGGATGTACTTTGGAGACTTTATCATCTTGTTTTTTGATCAAGGCAAGTGAAATAATTTCATTTTCCAATTGTGTGTATTTATAAATTCACTATTAAGAGGATATATAGTATCTGATTTTTATTTGTTTGTGTCTTCTTTATGTTTATGTAGAAGAACTTCAACAACATCAAAGTCTTGACAGTAGACACTAGTGACTATTTAACTCATACCCGATGTCTCAGGACTTCCAAATTTAGAAAAGCTCTCATTTCAAAGTTGTCATAATTTAATTACAATTCACAATTCAATTGGATGGCTAAATAAATTCGAAATCTTAGATGCAAAGTGTTGCAGCAAGCTTGAGAGTTTTCCTCCCTTACGGCTTCCCTCTCTTAGGAATTTGGAACTCTCTTACTGTCAGAGTCTCGAAAATTTTCCAGAATTATTATGTGAGATGACAAATATAAAAAATATTTGGTTGGATCAAACTTCCATGGGAGAATTACCATTTTCATTTAAAAATCTTAGTGAACTTCGTCTCTTATCAATATCAATTTTCAATTTCAAAATTCTTCCCGAATGCCTTAGTGAATGTCACAATCTTAGGAAGCTTGTATTGGATAAGTGCAAGTCCCTTGAAGAAATTAGAAGGATTCCTCCAAAACTTGAAGAGATTTCTGCAGTGGAATGTGAATCATTGAGTTCTTCAAGTAGAAGACTGTTATTGACTCAGGTTTGTTGTTCTTTCTTGATTTATTATTTGATTTATTATTTTTTCATATTTAAGTCATATATCTTTCTATTTTAAACAAACTGCAGAAACTACATGACGCTGGATGCACCAAGATTTGTTCTCCGAACGGAAGTGAGGGGATTCCAGATTGGTTCGAGCACCAAAGCAGGGGAGACACAACTTCTTTCTGGTTTCGTAAAAAGATCCCTTCTATAACTTGTATTTTTCTTGTTCCGGAATATGTGATTGCTCCAAAGTTCGGTTTGTTTGTCAATGGCTATGAATGCATTAGTTCTGAGTGTTTATTCTTTTATGATAAACAACTGTGGTCAGAACATGCATTTTTGTTTGATCTGGAATTGGATGAGCGAATTAACAAGAGTTTTGAAAGAAAGCCTGAACTGTACGAAGCATTTAAAAATAATGAATGGAACCATGTGGAGCTTAACTGGAAGATATATCATTTGAGTGACACGGAAGAGAAAGAGATGAAAATATTAAGCACTAGTGCAGAAATGGGAATCCACGTGTCGTGGAAGGAGAAAAGCAACACAGAGGGGGATGTGAGATTCACCAATCCTGACAGTAGAACGAGAAAAGTTGATGAATATCACAATGCTTCAGAGACAGAAATTTTGCACCAGCGAGAAATTTATCCTTTGCAGTCTCTATCATCTAGTATTTTTAGCCAGGCAAGTGAAATAAGTTCATTTTCCAATTGTGTATATTTATAAATTCACCAATAGTTTATAATTTTTATTTATTTGATTTTTTTTTTTTGGTACGCAGAAATTCAACTATATGAAAATCTTGACATTGGACAATAGTGATTATTTAACCTATATACCCGATGTCTCAGGTCTTCAAAATTTAGAAAGGTTCTCATTTGAATATGGTCGTAATTTAATTACAATTGACAATTCAATTGGGAAGCTAAATAAACTTGAAATCTTAAATGCAAAGTACTGCTGCATGCTCGAGAGTTTTCCACCCTTGCAATTGCCCTCTCTTAAGGAATTGGAACTCTCTGAGTGTTGGAGACTCAGGAGTTTTCCAGAATTATTATGCAAGATGACAAATATAAAAAGGATTTTGCTGTACAGAACTTTCATAGAAGAATTGCCATTTTCATTTGGAAATCTCAGTGAACTTGGTTGCTTAACAATATCAAGTTACAATTTCAAAATTCTTTCCGAGTGCCTTAGTGAATGTCACCATCTTAGGAAGCTTGTATTGGATGACTGTGAGTATCTTGACGAAATTAGAGGATTTCCACCAAATCTAGCAAAGTTTTCAGCAGTTGGATGTGTATCATTGAGTTTGGAAAGTAGAAGAAGGCTATTTAATCAGGTTTGATGTTGTTTTATCTTGCAATATATAGTACTTGACTTATGGTATTTCGTGTATATATTTCATAGTAAAAAGATAATTTAAGGTATTTTATTCTAAACTAACAGAAACTACATGAGGCTGGATGCACCAAGATTAGTTTCCCAAACGGAAGTGAGGGAATTCCAGATTGGTTTGAGCACCAAAGTAGGGGAGACACAATTTCTTTCTGGTTTCGTAAAAAGATTCCTACTATAACATGTATTTTTCTTATTCCTGGATATGAGGAGCTTCCAGAATTTAATTTGTCTCTCAATGACAAAGAAATTACTCTTACTAAGCGTCTATTCCATTATGATGATGTTTTGCTGTTGGAACATGCAGTTTTATGCAATCTGAATTTGCATTCGAATATTTACGAGAGTTTTGCAAATAAGCCTGAACTGTACGAAGCAGTTAAACATAATGAATGGAACCATGTGGAGCTTAAGTGGGAAAAAGATGATTTGTTGCTTAGTCAGGATGTTGTTGGTAATCCAACATACACCCAAACGAAAATGGGAATCCACGTGTCATGGTATGGGTATGATGTTTGGGACAAAGAGGATAATTTTTGGGACCTGGAGAAAAGCAACAAGGAGGGGGATGTGAGATTCACTAATCCTGATAGTAGAAAGAGAAAATTAGATGAATATCTTCTCAATTATAGCAATACTTCGTTATCACAATTTGTGCGTCCTCTAAAAAAGCAAAGATTGGTGGAAGTTGGAGTTTCAGAGACAGAGGAGGATGGTGATTTTATCAACACGGAGGGGGATGTGATATTCACCTAACCATATTGTTGTTGTTTTCTCATTCTCAACATTGCAGGATTGTGCTTTGCTAATTAAACTTTTCTCCATCATCATTATAATAATCGTTGATTAATTTCGGTATATATTCAATTACAAAGTTGTTGTTTCTAGTTGGAGAAGTTTTTTAAATGATGAGACATGATGTAAGATTCTGTGGAGGATGCTTTGTAGCAAAATTATTTGTGATCAAAGATATGTCTGGCGTTTCGACATGTGTTCATGTCCGACACCAACACATGTGGTTACATTCAAATGTTATTTCCCTAAATTACTCCCTGTGTCGAATCCAGTGTTTGTATTTGTGTCAGTGCTTCATAGGGAGGTGTTTTGTCGCTCTTGGTTGATAGAAATTTTAGAAATTATAAATGAAAACATATTACACATAGAGCTTAACAATTTTTGATTTTTTCTCCCTGTCCTATTGGTTCAAATTGTCGACTTGAAGGTTTTCAAAGAGTTTGCAACTGGTTAAAATTCAACGAGTAGACTGCCTTATTTAAAATTTTAGCCACATTAAGCTTGATAAATTTGACTTTTGATGTTGAAATCTTCATGAGTATTGTAAATATTATGAAAATTTAGGCTTGTTTTCTCATTCTATTTATTTATCTTGTATAGTGGAATTGAGTGGATCTTTTGAGTTAAATAGTTAATAGGCTAAACACGATGGTTAACGAGGAAGTTTTTGAATATTGCTCTAGAGTTAGTTGATAAAGTTAAATATTTTGGAATCCATTATATTTTGGAATTTGTTCAGTATGGTTTTCTGCTCGGAAGTGACATAATTATATGTTAATGGACTTAATCATGAATCTCTCCCAAATCCTATAGCAGCAACCATGTCTGATAAAAATTTGGGAATCCATCTCTCAGGGCCTCCAGCAGCAGCATCCCTTCAGTCTAAAACTTCTAAAAGGTGTAGTTGAGCTTGGCAAATTTCACACAACATCTAATAAATTGTGGCGGATCCTAGGTGGATGTTGTTACAAGTAAGATCCTTATGCTTTGAAACCAAAAATGCTATGAATTATAATCTTTATGAAAGATTTTTTGAAAAAGAAATTGATTGATATCCCATAGTAATATATTTATAAATATGGATGATTTGTCATTTCATAGGGAGGATGAAGACCGTTATAAAAATGCGCAACTTTTGTCAAACAGGTCAAATTAGATACAAACTTCACCTTATATCACAGTGAAATAGTCCATGCTGTCGTGGAAACGTTTATATGTATGAACTTGATGGTATACAGAAGCCTTTTTCCTATCAAATTTTGTTTCGAATTTGCAAATGTAAGTGGAGAATTTCTTTTCATAAGTCAGTTTATCTGCTACTCCTTATATTTTTTCTTCCATTTCTTTGTGAAGTCATGCAATCTGGTACTCCGTTTCTCTTTAATGTATCTCGTGAATAAACATTTCCTTTATTCATAAGACTTAAAAATATTTTAAAATGAATTTCATTTTATTTTCACATTTTGACCGAAACGTGTTAGAATTTTTTGTTTTCTGCATAGTGGTTTGTATGACAATTTCAAAAGTGAATCCTCTCTTGTTGAAATAAACATAATGTTATGTTTCAAATTCAGGCAACTTTTCTCTAACCAAAAACTACGATTTGTCTGTACATTGTCAGGAAACCATCTGTAGTCATCTGTCTATGTGCATTATCATGCGATATGTCTAGAGATTGCTCACAGCACAGAATCCGTTGGTTGTTCTAAAGGGCAGTGAGTAATGCTGTGCTTTGAGCTCAGTTATACTGGTTGCAGATTTATGAGAATTTCAATCTTAGTACACAAATTGGAATCCTTATAGAAAGAGTAAAGAAGATGAAGATCAGAACATGGAAGTTTCCGAGACAGAACTTGTGTAGCAGCAACAACACTGTATCGCTCTTGTGATTAATAAGGTATTCTGTGTAAAATCACTTTTCTGCCAAATCACTTTTTTGAGACAGAACTTGTGTAGCAACAACATCAATTGTATGTGTGATTCTGACAGATGGTTAATCTCAAATCTCTATTCAATGATGTGAACTTCCATTTCTTAAATAAAGTGTTTTATTATTAATTACAACTAGACTTTGAATATTCTCCTAAAAAAATGATACGTAACACAGTAGTTGGACATAAACACCATCAATCCTACAAAACATTTGTATTAGCTCATGAAGAATGGAGGACTAAGCCAAAACCCATTAAAACGAGAAAAAAACTTATATCCTCCTAAGAGGTCAAAATCCAATTCCAGGGAAGTAGATAAGCTAATAACAACCAAAAGTGGTTACAAAGACTACATCCAAAGAGAAGGGAACTCTAAACCAACACAGAATGTGAGACCAGCAACTTATTTATGAGCTAATCTTATTACAAGTTAGCAGAAAATGGTGAAAGCGCATTACTTTGGAATGAATTACGGCAGGGTAACCAACCAATCAGTTTCTATTTCCTGATCTGTACATATTATCTGCGGACAGATGCAATTCCATGTCGCAGAAATGGATGTAGACAGGAAACACAGGTTTGGTGCTGGTGCAGGTGGCGAAATCTGATTGGGAATGAGCACAGAATGGTGGCATATTTACAGCTGCAGAAACCTGTATTGGATGTTGATAAATGGTTGCCAGAGAGTGCAACAGATTCTCGGTGAAAGGATGTTATTAAGGTCTGTGATATTTGCATTTTCCCAATGATTTCAACGATGAATTATTGAAGGCAGTGCAGAGATTATGGCTCACATCAGTGCCAAAAAAAATTGTGTTTGGTTTGAGACTCTTACAAAATAGACTTCCTAACCGGCTAGATTGTGAGGATTCCCTATGGACATTCCTTGACACGATCCCTCAAACTTTCAATCTCGGTCAAATTTTTGCAGTTCCGCTCAATGACGCATTGGCAGAAACATCACATCACCCGACCTTCAACATCAATATTCCTGGTTTCTGCATCATCATCTTTGATCCCAGCGGTGATGAGTGCTGATTTTTCTCCTCTGTGGATACCAATGCATAGAGGAAATTTTGGGGTTTTCAGCTGCTTGTCTCTCGTGTTGTATTTGAGTGACATCCATGGCACTCTGTCTTCTATGGAGACAATTGCTTATAGGTAATAAGAGTAGGAAATGATTGAAGACTGTTCTTTTGGTGATCACATGAGTACTGTTTGGGGACAATTACAATGTATTGTTTGTCCTTATTTGTTGATCACATGAGTATTGTTTGTCCTTCCTTGCTTTAAGATGGTTTTAAGCTACAGACTGTCAACAAAATTTGATTAATGTCTATATTATTTATATTAAGGTCCACACTATATTATTCCCAATAATTAAATATCAAGTTCTGCATTCAACATGTGCTTGGATGCAAAAACAAGAAATCAGGACGTACCTATGTGGCAAAATACAAAACGCAAATTTATTTGAATCGTTTGAGTTTTAAGCTACAGACTGTCAACAAAATTTCCTCCAACAGAAGCATTAAGATGGTTTTTGCTGCTTGCTAGCTTTTGGAGGAGCAGGCCTTAACCAAGTTTTCTTCGAAATATTTGTTGCTTCCATCTGTGTTGGCAGTGGGAAAGTCTGAGTCTGAGCTGTCCTTATCCACTTCATCCCCCAAAAACTTCATAATCTGAACACTTTTGTTGGCAGCTGCACTATGAAAGATTTGGACATAAGGGGTTGTGGGAGGTCGCTTATCCATGCCCAAAAACTCAAAATTGGAGGTGATAGGAGTAGGGAAACAAACTGGTGTCAATACAGGAGTAGCTGCCCAATTAGAAACTAAAGATGGATCCAAAGCCTTATGGGAAGACACAGAAGTAACGCTATTGTTTAAGGGCCTGGTTTCCGAAGAACAAGGTGCCTTAAAACATGTCAGTCAACAAACAGGCAGTCTTGAAAGGAACATCCAATATTCCCATCTGGTTAGAAGCCAACTCTAAAGGATTTAATAAGAAAGGGAAAGTTCTAATGACATTTATATTGTAGCAAGGTTAATTTAATATAGTTGGAAACCTTGAGAAAGTAGTATCACTAAGTTAACCATGTCGATTATGTTAAACCCGGCGCGGTTAGGATATGCATATGAAACAAAAACCTGTCCCCCATTAAGATGATTTGGCGTAATAGATATGCCAAAATTAGGACATAAACAAATGTGTATTTTTTTGGGATCAAGCTTAATGAGTTGTATATTAGTCAACCTTTATTTATCTTTTTTTTTTGTTTTTTATGAATGAAATGATAACAGCTTCTTGAGAATTCAAAAAAGTAGAGATTTGTGGATGAACCTTTGTTAGTATATACTTTTTTTTTTAATTGTTTAGTTTTTTTCATTTTTTAAATTGGGTTCTATAACACTAATTATTTATCATTAGAACTTAATGAGGAATATACAAGAGGCGCGTCAAACTCCAAATATAATACTAAAATGTTACTAATACACACAAAAATGTGTTAAAAAGTCTGTTAAAAATGATGCCTTAGTTTTAGCATTCAACTAGTGGGCAGCTTATAGGTTATAGCATTCTACCCAATATAAGGGGAGACATAAATATTTTTACCTTTTTTTCTTTCTTTTTTTTCTTCACATTGCTTTTAAGAAATTACATGGAAGAAGGATGTAGGAAAAGTGATGGTTACTTTACAGAAGATAGGAAAGAGGAAGGAAGTTTCCCACTTTACAGAAGATAGGAAAGAGGAAGTAAGATATGCATTACTAACTGTCTTTAATTATATTTTTAAATGACATAGCTTGCATTTATTTTAATTTCATGTTATTTAACACTGATTAATTAAGTAACAAAGTGAAAAATTACATGCAGCAGAAGAATAAAAGCAGTTGAAAACTAAAACATGTTAAAAGTCTTGTAGTACAATGATATTTATTGTATGATTGGTCCACACGGCTATTGTAGGAAGTGGCCAGGAAATTTCAGAGACCATTTTTCTCATATGTTTTCTCCTTGTTATAAAGTTACTTATCAAAGACTTCACATCACAGACCACAAAAACTTATTCATTCATATTCTCAAACTCTTTTTTCATCTAATTTCTTTCAATTCTCATGGCTATGCAATCACCTTCCTCGTCCTCTTCATTATCCTACGCATTCACTTACCAAGTGTTCCTTAGTTTTAGGGGCACTGACACTCGCCACGGTTTTACAGGCAATCTCTACAAGGCTCTTATGGACAAGGGAATCCATACCTTCATTGATGACAATGATCTTCAAAGAGGAGATGAAATCACACCATCACTCGTCAAGGCCATTGAAGAATCTAGGATTTTTATTCCTGTGTTTTCTATCAACTATGCCTCTTCTTCATTTTGTTTGGATGAACTTGTTCACATCATTCATTGCTACAAGACAAAGGGTCGTCTCGTTTTTCCTGTTTTCTTTGGTGTGGATCCTACTAACGTGCGAAATCATACAGGTAGTTATGGTGAAGCATTGGCTGAGCATGAAAAAAGGTTTCAAAATGATAAGGATAACATGGAGAGGATGCAGCGATGGAAAGTAGTTCTGAGCCAGGCTGCTAACTTGTCCGGCTACCATGATAGTCCTCTTGGGTACCCAACATTACTTGCATCCTATTTTTCCCTTTTGTATTTTTCTTTATTTAATTTCAATTGCCCAATAATCTCATCTTCAAGGTTGAATGGGATCAAATACCTTTTTTATTTACGTTTTTAAACAAGCATTAGTTACTTTTATGTCAAAATAGTTAGAAATGTATAATATATTATGAGTACATGGATGTGATTGTGATGTTGTTACATACTAACTTATCTTATTGGACATGAATAGATATGAATACAGGTTTATTGGAGAGATAGTCAAATACATCTCCAACAAGATCAGTCATAAGCCCTTACATGTTGCCAATTACCCTGTTGGATTGCAGTCTCGAGTACAAAAGGTGAAATTGCTTCTTGATGAAGGACCTGATGATGGAGTCCGCATGGTAGGACTTTATGGTTCTGGTGGCTTGGGTAAATCAACACTTGCAAAAGCAATTTATAATTTTATTGCTGATCAATTTGAATGCTCATGTTTTCTTGAAAATGTGAAAGAGAGTTCAACATCAAATAACTTGAAAAATCTCCAGGAGGAGCTCCTTTTAAAAACACTTCAACTGAAAACTAAGTTAGGAGGTGTTAGTGAAGGAATTCCTAAAATAAAGGAAAGGCTATGTAGAAAGAAGATTCTTTTGATTCTCGATGATGTTGACAATATGAAGCAACTACATGCTTTGGCTGGAGGACCTGATTGGTTTGGCCGTGGAAGCAGGGTTATCATTACCACTCGAGACAAACATTTACTGACTACTCATGATATAGAAAAAACTTATGAAGTAGAAGGGTTATGTGCGACAGAAGCTCATGAATTGTTGAGGTGGATGGCTTTTAAGAATAACAAAATTCCTTCAAGTTATGAAGAGATTTTAAACCGTGCAGTTGCATATGCTTCTGGCCTTCCATTAGCTATAGAAGTAGTGGGTTCCAATTTGTTTAGAAAGTGTATAGGAGAATGGAAATCTACATTGGATAAGTATGAAAGGTTTCCACATGAAGATATCCAAAAGATGCTTAAAATAAGTTTTGATACTTTGGACGAAGAACAACAAAGTGTCTTTTTGGATATTTCTTGTTGCTTCAAAGGGTGTAGATTGGAAAAAGTCTATGAGATACTTCATGGTCATTATGGTCATTGCATAAAAAGCCACGTTGGAGTGTTGGTTGATAAGTCTCTAATAAAGATTAGTTGGTGCTATTTCAGTGGTATGAATAAAGTGACATTACATGGCTTGATGGGCGACATGGGTAAAGAAGTCGTCCGACAAGAATCACCTAAAGAGCCAGGAGGAAGAAGTAGGTTATGGTGTGAAGATGATATAGTTCATGTTCTAACAGAAAACACTGTGAGTAAGATTGATATCTATGTTCAATTTGTTATTTAGTTTTAATACAACCTTGCTCTTTTTGAACTAAATCTGACCATCTCATACTAGTATTTTTTTTCCACTTAATTACATGTAAATTTCACTGTATCAGATTTTCGTTGTGGTTGATGCATTTTTTATTTTATTTTTGTTAAAAGGGAACTAGTAAAACTGAAATGATATGTATGAATTTCCACTCCATGGAATCAATAATAGACCAGAATGGAAAGGCCTTCAAGAAGATGACAAAACTCAAAACACTCATAATTGAAAATGGCCATTTTTCTAAAGCTCACAAGTATCTTCCAAGCAGTTTGATAGCATTGAAATGGGAAGGATGTTTATCGAAGTCTCTATCGTCTAATATTTTAAGCAAGGCAAGTGAAATAACTTCATTTTCTTGTATATATTGATAAATTTACAATGATTTCTTTTTCGCCAACAAATAAGAAATCACTATGAAAGAATAATGTTTGCTTTTTAACTTATTTATTTGTTTCTTCATTGTGTTTATGCAGAAGTTCCAGAATATGAAAGTCTTGACATTGGACCATTGTGCATATTTATCCCATATACATGATGTCTCAGGTCTTTCAAATTTAGAAAAGTTATCGTTTGAAAATTGTAATAATCTAATCACAATTCACAATTCGGTTGGACACCTTAATAAACTTGAAATCTTAAGTGCATATGGTTGCACCAAGCTCAAACGTTTTCCACCTTTAGGGTTGGTATCTCTTAAAGAATTCAATCTCTCTTGTTGCACGAGTCTCAAGAGTTTTCCAGAATTATTATGCAAGACGACACATATAAAAGAGATTGATATATCTCATACTTCCATAGGAGAATTGCCATCTTCATTTCAAAATCTCAGTGAACTTCATCACTTAACAATATGGGATTGTGGAATGCTGAGGTTCCCACAAGATAATGATAAAATGTATTCTATAGTGTTTTCAAATGTGACAAAGCTTATTCTTGAAGATTGCAACCTCTCAAATGAATGTCTCCCAATACTTCTCAAGTGGTGTGTTAATGTGACATATCTACACTTATCGAAGAACAATTTCAAATTTCTTCCTAAATGCCTTAGTGAATGTCACCATCTTAAGTATCTTGGTTTGCATTACTGCTATTCTCTTGAGGAAATTAGAGGGATTCCACCAAATCTTGAAGAGCTCTCCGCATATCAATGTAAATCATTGAGTTCCTCGTGTAGAAGAATGTTTATGAGTCAGGTTGGTTGTTGTTATTGTACTATAGTATTTGACATCTCTTATAGTATTTCATATATATATTTGTATTTCATATAAACTAACAGGAACTACATGAGGCTGGACGCACTCATTTTTATTTCCCAACCAGAACAGAGAGGATTCCAGATTGGTTTGAGCACCAAAGCAGGGGACCCACAATTTCTCTTTGGTTTCGTAAAGAAATCCCTTCTGTAACTTGTATTTTTATTCTTCCGAAAGGCAATAATGGGGTTGACTCAAGAGTCCATTTTTATGTGAATGGATATGAAATTGAGATAGATTATTGTCACCGGTATGTGTTCTGGAACCATACAACTTTGTTTCATACCCCGAAATTGAATGAACTATGTAAAAGACAATATGAGTATAACATGGACAAAGGACTTTTAAAAAATGAATGGATCCATGTGGAGTTTAAGTTGGATGATTGGATTTTGAAGAAGAATAAAAGATTAAGGAGTGCACAATTGGGAATCCACGTGTTAAAGGAGAAAAGCAACACGGAGGAGGAGAATGTGGTATTCACTGATCCTTATATTAGAAAGATAAAAGGAGCACCGGAGCTAGATTCTCTCGATTAATTGTAAGTTTGTCGTTTGTTGTTTACATTTTACATTATTGTTTGATTGTGATGTGAAGGATGTTTTGTAGCACAAACACTTCTTATTGATGGTGTGTCTGGTGCCCAACATGTGTTTGTGTTCGACACTGACACACACCAACACATGAGATTAAATTTAAGTATGTTATTTTCTTAAATTAATATTGGTTTCGACAAATCAATGTAAGTGTCAAGTCCGGTGTCTGTGTCGATGCTTCATAAGCAAAATGATTTTTCATACTTGATTGATGGAAATTAAAAATAAAACATTTTTACACATAAACCTTACCAACTTTTTTTTATTTAAATTTTCTCCCTGTTCATTGGTTCAAAATGTCGAATTTTGAATCACTGTATTTTTTATCAGAGTTTGCAAGTGCTTTAGTTCAATTACTAGACTGTCTTATTGTAAATTTTAGCCACTTTCCTACAGATTTTTTTTTTTGGAGTTATTGTAAAGATTAAGATAGGAATTACATTGTATTAATGGGTTTGAAGAAGTTTTTGAATATTTCTATACATTCAGATGGGAATTTGTTTAGACCCTTTTCACAGGTTTCGTCTAGGAAGTAACATTTATGTGTCTTAATGTACTAAGTCATGCATCTCACCCAAGGTCTTGTCTGTGATTTCAGTTATGGAAAAACTTACAACACATGCATTTTTAACTTTGATATGAAGTATATCATGATTATAAGCACACATGAGGTTTACATTGAGCTAAATGCTTGGGTTTTCACAGGTCATATAGAGGCATTTTGTCGGGTAATCAATGTGAGTCTTTTCTATTGTAGCATAACTGTATATTGTGTTACTTATCACATCTATTTGAATGCTTGTTTGTGACATGCAGAAAGGAGAATCTGTAGCTATCACATAAGGATGCTTGGACCAGAACTTTTATAAAGTGTAGTGCAGTTTGGCAACTTTCACGCAACATCTAATAAATTGTGGCGTATCCTAAATGAATGTTATTACAAGTAAGATCCTTATACTTTGAAACCATAAATGCTTTTAAATTTTAATCAATAATCTTTGTGAAAGATCTTTTGAAAAAGAAATTGGTTATTTCCCCAAAGTAATATATTTCTGAATATGCATAACTTTCAATTTCTTAGGGAGTATAAATACTGTTAATGTATATATGTAGCTCTTTTCCAACAGGTCAAGTTAAACTTCATCTTATATGGATATAAGATGAAGTTTATATCAAGTTAAAAGTTGAAAAAACATGGCAACTGTGGTGTTAACATTTATGTCTATGAACTTTATAGTATAAGAAAACCACATTAAACTTTATTTTTGATCTAGCAAATGGAAGATTAAAATCAAAATATTGTTTTATGAACTTTATAACTCAAAAGTTTTAGTTTTGTACTTTCAAGGATTACATTGATGTTTTAATGAGTGCATGAGAAGATTAAAATTTTCACTGTACATCAAGAAGAAAAATGACATGCTATAACTTAATAGAAAGAAATTCCTTTTTCCAAAATATTGATTTACTTGTATCTGCTGCTCCTTAACCGTTTTAAATGTAATGAGTGACAAATTGGTTCACCAATTATCATGTTTCTATGACATATTTTCTTTTCAGAATGCCTTGTCGGTAATTTATGCAACTTTTCTCTAATTATATATAAACTAAGTATTCATTCTTTTTTGACTGTACATTGTCAGGAAACCATCTGTAGTTGTCTGGCTTTTTGTGTTGTCATACGAGATGTTTAGAGATGGTTCACACCACAAAATCTGTGGCTTGTTCGAAAGGGTATTGATTAATGATATGCTTTACAGCTCAGTTGTACATTGGGTATGAATGAAACATTGCACATGATCCTTCTGCATCTCAACGTATCTTCATTCCTGCCCCTGGTGAGTATTTGTGTTTTAAATTACTTCTCTAATGCTAAAAAAAAAATTCCCTCTCGCCAAAAATGTGGAAAATCAATTACTGTTTACTAGGTGTTCTGACTTCTGACAGATATTTGGTAGAACTAGAAAGGACTGTAGAGATATCTCTCCACCGTTTCTAAGTTATAAGGGAGAATCGTATGTGTTTTTTGCTGAATGTGATGAGTTTTTCTACACTAAATGAAACATGTCTACTTTTTTGCTGCTATAATGTGAGTAATTTTTATTATTTGATTGATGTAAATGTGCATACCAGGTTGAAACAACTATGGTTGGATGGAGTCTCAAACTGAATTGTCCTTACTGGAAATGAGACTTTTGATCTACAGCAAGTCATGTAGGATAAAGAACTGAATCTAAGAACCGACATCTATCAGATCCCTTTGCAAGAGTCGCGACTTTTGTTCTTAAGAATCCAACTGCAATGCTCTGGTATTGATATGGTGAGAGCTGATATAAGGTTTTGTGGAGGATGTTTGTGCTGCAGATATTGTTTCAATTTGATGCTTTCATTACTATAAGTTTACAAGCATGGAGTAGCTTGTAGAATCAATACCATTGTAGAAGTACATGTAAATTCTGTAGGCCAACCTTGGATAATGTATTTGAACATTTTACGTGCTTGTAAATATGCACTGAAAAAAAGCAAATATCAGGAACATTGATGTTGCTAACTTTTTTTGTTCAATGATTGTTAGTTTTCTGATTATATACAAGATGTTCTAAAAATCTTTAATAAATCATTAGCTTTTGATATCATTACAAGCTTTATTGCCTGATTGTGTAAATTAAGATTTGGCTATTGCAAATGCACGGAAGCATAGAGAATAGAGACAGTAGGGAAAAGATTCCAAAACTTGTGACATGCCTAGTTGTGCTATTTATAGTACCATGTGCATATTTGATATTTAAAAGCCTTATACAACTTATCCCCTAATTCATAGTGTAATATTTCATATATGAATATTTGATTGCCAACCAAAACCGAGGGGATTCCAGATTGGTTCGAGCACCAAATCACAGGACACACTCTCTGTGGTGTTGTAAAGAAATCCCTTGTATAACTGAAAAAGTAGTAAATTTGTCTCGCAATGGCTATGAAAAAGTAGTCTAGATGCCATCGAATCAAACATATCTTTTTGATGTGACATCTGAGATTGGAAGAAAGGATTAAATGCTATAACATAAAGAAGAAACTCGTCCCTGAGCTGAACAAAGAAGAAACAGTCCTTTAAGTTTACTTAGGAGGTAATCCTAATGTATGAGTTTCCTTTAATATTTTTTAGAACTTCAATCAGTTATAGATCCCAGGTTTATTTTTTGCCTTCATCAGTAGAAGCAATTGATAGTTCATACTGTAATCTCTTCACTTATAACATTCATATTTTTGTCCATAATGTCCATATATGACTATTTTTATGTGGCAATAATGGCTCAAAGGCATGCACTTTTAGTCAATGGATAACTGTGATTTCCATGATCAATGGGTTTGCTTCATTCACAATCTGTATATTTTACCTAAATCTCTATATTCATTTTGAGGTTTCCTTATTTTTTTCAACCTAAACTACAGAATAATATTTTCAGCCTGTGCACTTTATTCACAAATGTTACAATAGACCTTATGTTTAATCTATATTATTCCTTCTTTTTTTGTTTGTAAAATCTTAGTGTCCATGCCTAACTATTTGTTCTATCGTAAAGAAAGCGAGGGCTATTTCAAAAAATTTAATATAAAGTTGTGCCTTCGTAATATGTTTAGCTTCTCATTGAATCATTTATGGTTTTAGCTATGGACTGTGTACTAAATTTCCTCTGAAGTACAAAAGGTTTGTTATTTTGAGAAATATGCAGGCACAGTCACTATCGATGCATTTAAGTTTGGATATGTATATAAGTAAATTTTAATCAAATTTTTTAACAATGAGATGTTGTATATTCTGGATACTTGATGGTTTGATCTATATGAAAAACAATTCCTTGCAATAAGTTTTTTGTTCATAAAGTAACGACAAGTGAAAAGGAAATTTAAGCACTATATGCGAAACAAAACTGAAGAGAAAAGCTACTATTGAAAATTTAGTAATGCAGGAACATGTGACAACCAGAATCCATCAGTATGATAAAAAGATTGCAAATAGTCATCCAGTGATGTTTTTTCAACTGTATTGTTTGAAGTTATAAGATATTGTGAATATAATGAAACACCCCTACTAGAAATTACTGAGGACATCTAGAATGTGTGTTAAACTTGGCATTGGATACATTAAAATTACAATAATAAAAATTTCCTCTGAATAAGATATAGAAAATTCTCGTCATATACCTATGATGTGAACTTTGTATGGTCCAGCGACTTCTGCTTCTTCATCACGAACCATTATGTCATCTAGTAACCTGAATATCTGAAATAAATAAAAGGGATTGGGGTGAGACATGATGTCTCAGTGAGTTCCACCTATCCTAGGTTGTAGGCAATCTCAAGGAACCTAGGATCGCCATCTTTTCTAAACTCAACCCATTTCGGGTTTATACAGTCTTTATCATACATAACTAAGTGATCGGGAATAACTAGGATCGTTACCTAGAATACTATCATGATTCTATCATAATGTCATATTCTTCTTCATACACATACTCATAATCATAATCATAATCATAATTCTTCATACACATACTCATGTCACTTGAACTATTTACAACATGATTTCCATGAAGAATTGATGAAAAATTGATGATAGGGTGGCTCATGGTGAGGGCCGTATTTGGTAAGAGAAGGGGAAAGAGGATTCTAGATTTTGAGAGAAGAAGTTGGAAGAAAATGAGTGGGGAAAATGGGTCCAACTTTCTCAAAAAAATCTTAAGTCCTAAATGACCAAAATGCCCTTCAAGGGAAAAGACACAATTACCATTTATCAACTCATAACCATGTAATTCCTCAAGTTCATTGAAATAATGTGTTAGATATTTACAGAATATCGTCGCGTTTCTCAATAAATAATTAACCCTTCAAAAATTACTTATGTTCTGACATGTTCAACTGACACGACAGTTTATTTAGAATTTAGTGGGATATTACATATAAAATGATCAATTACTCATCCGGTGGAACAAACAACGGTGTAACCGTCATCCGATGAACCAAAATCTTCACTCTTCCCTATGATCACAAACTCTTATCTTCCGTTCCTCTATGGCTCAGTAACACGACAGCGATGAAAATCTCTTACCTCCAATGGAATGGAGAAAGAGGAGAGGAAGACAAGAAAGAAGAAGAAGCGGAAGCGTGATCGGAGTGATGAGAGAATTGGATTCAAGAAAATCGCGTGTTAAAGCTTTGGCTGGTTATGAGGTATATTGGATAGAGCAATTAAAATTTGAATTTAACTTGATGGTTTTGGGTATGATTTTAATTATTGCTGTTTCTGTAGTCAATTTGTTGATGTTAGGCCTAATCATGCATTTAATGGAATTTTGAATCTTAATTAACTATTTACGGTTTGTTTCGATTGACTTATTTGAGCTTAGAAACTGATAGAAGCACTTGTGAGATTGTTTTAAATCGACTTATAGCTTATTTGAATGCAACTTAGCTTATATGAAAGCAACTTAGCTTATATGAAAATATCTCTTTGAACTAGAAGAAGTAATGTGTGATAAAGAACTAAATCTAAGAACCGAAATTTATGAAATCCTTCTACAAGAGTCATGTCCTTTGTTCTCTCGAATCCGACTTAATGAACTACTATTTGTTAGATATAATGTGATCTAGTGTTAGATACGATTAACATTGTGTTGAGTTTGAATGAGGTGAATGAAATTTTTGATATGAGATGGAACCTCAGATTTGTTTTTGAGTAAAATGGTCCATAAAAATCTGCTATGGTCATCAACAATAGTGAGAAAATATCTATGACCATGGATAGAAACTTTAGCAATAGGACCCCAAATATCAAAATGAAGTAATTCGAAATTGGAAGATGCAATAGAGGTACTGGAAGAATAAGGTAATTTTCTATGTTTGGCAAAATGACAGATATCACATATGGATTTATTATCAACAGAAATAGCAGGATACAAATGATGCATCTGAGACATTCTTTGATTAGACAAGTGTCCCAACCTAAAGTGCCAAAGAGCATTTGAAGGTATATGAAAATTTTGATTACATGAAACTGAATTACATGAATGAGATGAAATCTTATTACAAGGAAGATTTGCAATAGAAACTGAAGGTTGACTAAAACTTGAAGGAGTAGGATGTCTCAATCTATAAAGACCATCATAAAGATCACCCAAACCAATCATCTTCTGTGATTTCACATCCTGTATGGTACATATGTCATTCACAAAATAGAACTTATAAGTCATGAGCTTGCAAAGTTTAGAGACAGAAATGAGATTAACTTGAAAATGTGGTGAATATAGGACATTAGTGATATGAAAATTGGGTGAAAAACTAACAGTGCCAGCACAATGAACTAAGACTGATGTGCCATTAGGTAAATTAACAGGAGTAGGCTTAATTTTGTAAAATGAATGAAGAAAATGCATAGATGAACAAATATGTTCATTAGCACCTGAATCAATAATCCAATGTGGTGACTTAGTTGCAAGGAACAAGTGAGAATAGCGTTTATACCTGCAGAAGCAGTCATGGAGGATGGTGTGGATATGACATGATTGGTGGTTGCTGAGAGGTTGGAGGATGCTGAGGGAATTAAAGATGATTGTTGGAGCAAGGATACAAGATGAGTATACGGATATTGAGTCAAACCAGTTTGAGAAATAGCTTAAGAACCTGCAGCAACACCTGGAGAATCAGAAACTCCATCTGAAGTCACAGCATTGGTTGAAGGAGTTCCCTTGTTAGCATTAGGGAAACCATGCTTTTGATAACAAAACTCCACAGTGTGATTAGTTTTGTGGCAAAAAGTGCAGTATTTTGAATTGTTCTTTGGAGGAAAAGAACCATTATTAGGTTTACCATGCCCATAATTGGGTTTTCTTGCGTCAGAAGCATTCACCAAAATGTTAGAGTCCTCAATGAAAGAAGAAGCATGAACACCAATATTATTGCTTTCTTCTTGAACAACAAGAGAGTAAACTCTGTTAATTGAGGGAAGAGGATCAAGAAGTAAAACCTGAGTTTTTACTACTCCAAAATTATCATTCAAACCAGTGAGGAATTGAATAACTTGATCCTCTGAGCGAAATTCTGGAGCTGCTCTCATGGATTCACATCGACAAGAATGAGGACAGGTACACACAGACATTGGACGATGGGAATTGAGTTCTTCCCAAAGAGATCATCTCAGTGAAGTATTCAAGCACAAACCTTGTCCCTTGCTTCAAGTTGTTGATAGATGAACGTAAAGCAACAATTTTGATTCCATCAACCTTGGAGAAACGTTCTTGAAGCTCAATCCAAACATCAATGGCGTATTCATGGAATATGATAGTTTGAGCAATTTGAGGAGAAACAGAATTGAGGATCCAAGAGTGAACTATGTAGTTGCATCGTTCCCAAGCACTACGATTCAAATCATCAGTAGGAGGGATTGGAATGGATCCATCAAGAAACGCGAGCTTGTTCTTCACACCTAATGCACGTTTCATAGAACGATGCCATGTGAGGTAGTTAGAACCATCAAGGAAAGGAGTAACCAGAATGGAGTTAGGGCCTTCGTTCGGATGAACGTAATATGGAGAAGTAGTGTCCGGTTGATGAGCAACGGGTGCTTGACGAGGCGGCATGATGAAGATGAAGCAAGAATAGTAACAATGGCGAAAAACATAGTATGAATGAAGAACGCAATCACAGTGCGTGAAAATGAGAAAGAAGAAGAACGAAGAATCTCAAAACAAAATTGAGATTGAAACGAGAAGAAACGAAGAAGAATCGATGCGATTCTGCAAAAAATCACCAAAAACGAAGAAGGTGAAAAAGCTTGAGTTTGAGCATCAATGGCGGAAGCTTGTAACTGAATCGTAACAAACTCCTCTCAAGAAGAGAGAGAGTAAATCTGATACCATATTATCAAATGCACAAAAAGTGAATATTCTCATTAGATTGAAAGGTTCTTACAAGTAACTATATATCTTAGTTACAAAGATGAAGCAACTACAGTAGAAACTCTATAAATTAATAATGTCAGGACCGGAGAAATTTATTAATTTAGAGAGTTATTAATTTATCGATAAATTAATAATTATTAATTTAAAGAGTTTTTAAGTAATTATACAGTAGATACCAAACAAAAA
>Ga0228710_1004969_pt1 | contig 20874 bp, 12 predicted proteins | sample MedpolnodulmetaG_FD_177995 | JGI IMG/M metagenome (GOLD analysis project Ga0228710, IMG submission 177995) | Root nodule microbial communities from Medicago polymorpha collected in Santa Monica, California, United States - pink nodules | ecosystem: Host-associated > Plants > Roots > Nodule... | reverse complement strand
TGTGATTGAGCATAGAAGTCTCTTGGAGGTGTCCTTGAGCAAAGATAAGTCTCTTTCTTGTGTGATTGAGCAACTTGTAATTTGAGATTACATTTTAGTGGAACTCTCCTTGGAAGTGCAAGGAGGACAGGACTACTTCCGGTTTGTGGAAGGAACCTGTATAATTGCTTGTGTTCTTTCTTCTTCTGTTCTTTACATTTATCCGCTGCACATAGACTCTGAACTCACTCAGACTCTGAACTACTTCAGACTCTGAACCTGAGGACAGTTATCAAGAACGTGAAAGAAGAAGTTTCCAAAAACACAATTCAACCCCCCCTTTTTGTGGTTTTTCTCACCTTCACAACGTCTGCAACAATGTTACTGTTATCTTTGTCTTGTTGTAGAGACAAAGATTGCAGAGATGGTGGTTGCAGAGTTCGTGGCCGTACACTTCGTACATTGTCATTTGTCAACTCTGGTGAAGTAGCTTCTGATGAGATATGCTTCTGATGACCATTGCTTCTGATGACCTTGCTTCTGATGACGTGTCTTCAGGAGCTCTTCTTCAGACCCGTTTCTTCAGACGCATTTCTTCAGACGCATTTCTTCAGATGCATTCTTCCAGACGCTCTTATCTTCAAATAAAATTCCTTTACTCTTGAACTTGTTCAATCAGAATCTTTATGAATAGTACTTTGATTATGGATCTTGTACACTTGAACAAATTGTTGAGCAAGTCCAATTGATGATTTTTAATACCTTGTTATTATCAAAACTCAATAGGTGATATTGTGAAACACCCTTTGTTCCAACAAGTATTACTCATGGAAATTGCAATTAAACTTGTAGTGAATATTTTGACAACTTATGAAGACGCCATAACCCTTCCTAAATTCAAAATTTATTATATCACGGTAGGCAAGGAGCAAATAACAGTTATATTCATTTTATTTTATCAAGGTTCACTTTTTATTCATTCATTAACCTCATTCAAAAACCCTTTGCGTGCACCTTTCTACTAGTGTCACTTGAAATGTACTTATTCCTATTAGTAATCTTTTTGTTATTTTCCCTTTCCTATTATAATAGTGTCATACCCCAATTTTTGACCTAAGATTATATAGTGGGGGTGTATCTTTAATTAATAGGGGTACATAATTGTGTGAGCGAAATAAGCACTAGAAAAGTATTATTTGAAAATGATAAATTAATTATTTAATTTAATCATTATTTAAAAGTGCTTTCTTAGTCCCTAAGTTTTGCGAAAATATTTTAGAACGCAATTTAGAATATTTTGGAACACAATCTGAGATGTTTTGGTATGCAATCTAACATATTGTAGTGCTGGATCTGAAATATATTTTGATACTCAATAATATATATTTATGTATTGAATAATACATTTGTGTACTAAATTATATATTTTTGTACTCAATATGGTATATTTTGATACACAATTGGGATATTTTTGTACTAGATGAATTACTTGTTCCCAAAGTTTCTCATTTTTTAGTTGTGAATTTTCTCTATAAATAGAGAGCTCACACAATGCATTCCGAACACCGAAATTCACAGTTGATACTTCTTGTGTTTTTTCCTCTCCTCTCTCTCCTTCGACTTGTGTTGACGAGTCTTTCTTCTTTTTCTACTCCTTTCTGTCCCTTTTGGTTTCAAGGTATTTTAAAATACCTCATTTTTGTTTTGCTTTTGATTCCTTTATTTATTTATTTATTTATTTTCCGTAGTTTATAATAACCAAAATCACAAAAATATTTTCATAATAAACCTTGATTTTCAATCAAGTGATCCTTTTTTATTTTTATTTTTATTTTCTTAATCAAATTTCAAATCAGCTTTAATTCTACTTTGAGTCTATTCTCTTTCAATATAAAAAATACAAACCAATTCTTATTTGCCACTTGGCTTTTTATTTTAAAACTTTTTTCAAAAGTAATAAAAAAACACACAACAAATCAAACGTCAATTTCTACCCCGAACTACGAGGTTTTGATCCCTCACGGGTACGTAGGCAAAGGACACTCGTCCTTCCAAATCAATAAAAAATGTAGATAAATATGTCTTTTTTTTTTCCTTTATCACTTTAAACTCTTTTTCTTTTTATCATTATTCCATTTTTTTTAAAAGCAAGTAAGTTTATAGCACAATTAATTAAATAAAATTAAGAGGTTCCCATAGAATATATACTATGGATATTTAGGGTGCTAACACCTTCCCTAAATATAACTAACCCCCGAACCCTAAATCTTTTCAATATGGGGTAGCTTGAACTTTTTTCCCCTTTTCTTAAAAAAATTAAATGTTCAGTCGTGAAATAAATTAGTGAGTCAAAAGCTAACCAAATAGCCTTGATCTCCAAAAAATGACGCGATAAATAGGTTATAAAAAAGTGAAAATTCAATTAAAGATAAAAAAAAATAGACTTTTATGAATCGTAAGTTTTGTATGAGGCCTCATTTCTTGGTTTGATGAAGGGACAAACACAACTCATTGATGTACTTAAGAGATATTTATTAATAATAATTTATGGAACAATTTTTTCCTACTTCGTAAGTACTAAACAATTACATTAATGTAAGGGGAGGATGAGCTTTATAAATATTAAACTGATAAAAACATTTGTTACAAGAAAAGGAGAAAAATATGGCTAAAATTGTTATGTTTGTTTATGTTATGATTATCATTCTTTCCCTCTTTCAACTTTCAATGAATGCCAGAGGTAATCCGTTTTTAACCTTTTTCATATTTATTAATTTGCTAAAACCTTTTTCATTATTTTATTCTTGATTTTATTACAGAGGAAATCGACTGTTTAGTTGATGCTGATTGTCTAGAAGTTTTATGTTCCTTTGGTTCGAACCCGGAGTGTGTTGTAAACATTTGTTTATGTGTTGCACCACGGTTTGGACAATTTAACGAGCAGTTTCGTTGATGTATTTAGACGTAGACCCAAGAAAGTCATCAAATTCCTTCTTAGAATACTCCATGAGTTTTCATAATTTAGTTATTTTGTTGCCACCTAATGATTTGAATTTCTTTCTTAGAACATTATAGTTATTTGTTGTACTTTAAGATAGTGGTAATGAAATTAAATAAAGCAGCAACAAATATTATATAGATTGTTTTCTTATCTTTTTATTTTAGAGATATAATATGCATGATCTTCAATTTAGACATATCGAATTTTCTTTCATACCCTACTGGTTATAATACTTTAAATAGATAAGTTTAAAAATAGTTTCTTTCACTATATGCCTATATTTCTTTTAAAAAGATATGAAATATATAGCCGCTAATCTATAACCATCGAGCCACGGTGTACCACTAACAATAGCTTCTACGCCTCCTTGCTATATGAGGGGACTCTTGCAAATGACCGGAACAACTGCATCAAACGTCATTCATCTGCTTAAGTACGATCAACAGCGTTGTATGAGGGAAACTAGTTATCCATGTATTTCTTTCACAAAAGACCAAAACTACAAAAATCCCAAAAACAAATCACTCATCAAGATGACTAACAGTGCTACATCCAAAATCTATAGCCAAGATAACCATCCCCAGCGCGACGGTTAAACTTCGACTCCATCTCATGATAAAAGTCCTAGGGAAGAGCGCAATCTCCAGAATCTCAACTGGCCATTCCTCTCCACGAGGCTCCACTTTATGGTCCGACATGATTCAACAAGGAGGCCAGCAACGTATCTCTTGTAGACGCTACGCTCAACAACATTCTCCAAACATTGCACCGCCAGACAGAAATGATCGAGGATCATAATAGGTGCATAAAGGAAATGCTTGAGGATCAAACTTCGACTCCATTCTCCAAACGTAACCCAAAAGCGGTCCCTAGATCCTCTACAGGATGCTCAACCTCCTTCCCCACAACGTAGCATAAGGGGAAGGAGCCCACTCCCATAGAGGCCCAGATACCAAGACACTCACTGAGTCATAGTAGATCAAGGTCCTCGTGCTTATATAACCATATTAGACGCTCGCGGTCCATGTCTTATTCTAACGATGATTGCATGGCGTATGTTCCTTTCACTCGTAGGATCAGCGACACCTAGATCCATAGTAGTTTAGAGAAACCTCCCTAGATGGATACCTACAACGTTACAACGGATCTGGGTGAGCATATTGAGAAAATTAAAGGGTCCTTAACTACAAGAATGTCTGAGGATCCGTCAAGTGTAAACTAATTATGACTACTCTACGACGAGGAGCCTTGACCTGGTATAAAAATCTCAACGAAATCTCCATCGACTCTTGGGATGAGTTGTGCCATGAGTTCATTGTGAAATTTTCAACATCAAAGACACAGTTGAAAACAGTTGTTTCCCTTGAGGCTATAGTGTAGGGAAAGAACGAGCCTTTTCGAGACTACCTTGAGTGTTTCAACAAAGAAGTTGTGCAAGTCCGAGGAATGGACGAAAGAATGAAAAAGCACCTGATCGAGAAAAGTCTTCGACCAAGGACGAATATTAAGAAGGAGGTCCAACTCGACCAACCCAAAACTATCAATGAGTTTTTGAGGATTGCAAAGATCTATATCAGGTACGAAGGGCAGTTATACACTGATAATTTGAAGAAAGCAAGGAAGAAGGATCCTCAGAGTGAGTCCTCCAAAAATCCCTTCTAAGAGAAAAAGAAGGAAGGCAAACCAGCCATAGAAGGAAAACAACCCATTGGTTGTTTTGATAAGTACACACCCCTTGCGGTGTCAAGGGAAAAGATACCGGTTAAGGTCGATTCCGCCGACTTGAAGGAAGCAGAAATCGAGTATCCCAAGGCTTCTACACAAAAACTTTCAGCTGATAAAAGTAAACACTTCCATTTCCACAAGTTCCATGGGCATAATAATGAAGATTTCATCCACCTCAAGAATGCAATCAAAATCTTCACACAACGAGGTAGGTTGTGAAAATTCACCTTATGGATCCGAACACTACGGATTCAACGACTCCTTAACAAATCCAAGGGGTTATGTGGAGTAACTAATCACTTTCGGCCAAGGACGAGCAAGAAAGACAGTGAAAGTTCAGTTCCTTGTGATTGATTGCTTATCTCTCTTCAATTGCATCATAGGGAGACCAACATTGGCGGAGCTGAGAATTACATGTTCAACTGCCCATCTCAAACTGAAGCACCATGAATAGATGGCATCATCGCCACACTGCACGGAGACATTGAGGTTGCCATAAGATGTTTCTTTAAAGCTAACAAAAATGAGACCTCGATTTACAAACCAAAAACACCATCTAAGGGAAAGGAAGAGGAAATTGTTGTGAGACTCCCAGTCCTAAACCTCCATGTATTAAGTCGAAGTCATACCACATAGTATGACTACTTCACCCATGCTCCTATTTCAGTTGTCACCAATAAAGAGGATGTAACAAATCCCCATACAACATTAAGTATTAAGTTGGTTTTATCAAATACAAATTGTACAGAACCAAATAGACTCATGAAATATTACAACCTTTCAATAACTAATATAATTTTGAGAATAAAAATAAACGTTTATTTGTTCATGAATTAGTATTTGAAATTTATATGATAAAACAAGAATAGAGATAATATATTATAGGGATTAAGCTTTGTGACTTATTCTTCTAATATCCATCCTTAGTCGATTATATGCTCCTTTTATGCCAATTACAACTCCACTTATCCCTCAGATTATATTAGAACCAAAAAACCTACGATGCAAGGTTGAAAAATAGCCGACTTTTTCAACGGCATAAGCGTAGATAATTATACTGTCAGAGCCTAATGAGACCACTAATCCCATATTTGTTTCTACTTCATCTTTTTCAGCTTCTGCTTCATCCAGTTCTTCCCAGGTTGTTATAGAGCTTTCCTTGTGCTTCCTTGTGCTTGACCCATTCTTGTGATCCTTGATGTCTCAGCTGCTTGAGCTGTTTTTTCTACTTGAGGGCTTATTTCCTTTGGTTAGGTGTGCAGTTTCTACTACGTCTGAGTCACTTTCGGAATCTTCATTTGAGGATTCATCTACTGATTCAATAGTCTGCAAAACATTAGCAGTTTTTTCCTTGGCTATCAGAGCTAGAGGCTTGAACTTCTTAGCTAATTTATCTCTAACAAGCTCAATCTCGTGGCTTTTGAGAGAGCTTATAAGATCTTCCAGTCTTAGCGTGTGTCCAAGTCTTTGGCTTCCTGAATGGCTATTATCTTTGGCCTGAATCTGGTTGGAAGACTCCTCGGAATCTTCTTGACATGATCAAATACAATATATCTCTTCTTCAATACCCTAAGGCCAAATTGAATCAGAAACCTTGAATACATGGTTTTAATGTATTCATCTTCCCTCATTCTAAAGAGGTTTACTGGTTTACCAAATGGTTAGTCTTAGCTTCCCTAACTTGTTGATTTCCCTCATAAGTAAAGCACAAAGATTCAAATATGGTTTTGGTAGTGGATTTGTTGACAATCTTCACATATTTTGAGTGAGGTAGAGCTTCTACAAGAATTCTACGCACCCTATGATTCTTTCGGTAGATCTTATTAGCCTCAGTCAGACTCTTTCTGTCACGTGTCATTCCTTCTTCATCAACTTCAATCCCAATACCATCTTCAATAATATCTCATAGTTCATCATCAATACTCATGATGTGCTATACATTTTACTCTTCCACCAAGAAAACTGAGAAGCATTTCCATTGAAAAATCGAGATTTCTTAGAGTAGCTGTCATTTTCAACTTTGGAAGTGTTGTAATCATAGTACACAACTGCATGGTGGTTTCTCCCTAAAGTGCTAGGTACATTTTCTGAAGACATGTTTTTCTCACTAGATCTTCTTATATGGCACGGTTAAGTGGCAACGCACAGACCGTACTCTGATACCAACTGAAGGTGAGAAAAACACAAGAATGAGGGTTGAATTGTGTTGGCTTTTTGACGGTTTCTTTTTTGAGTGTTTATAAAAACCTGGTCAGAAGCTGATGTTGCAAATTCTGACTCAGAGTCTGAATGCATCAGAAAATGGAACACAAAGATAAAGAGTAAGATAGAGAGAAAGCAGACACAAAATAATTTTATACTGGTTCCTTTCACAACACATGAGTAGTACCCAATCTTCTTGCACTTCCAAGCAATTTTACTATAATCACTTTGTATTACAAATTGATCAAGGACTCTTCCAAGAAACTTCTTGCTCAAGGACACTACCTAAAGACTTCCTGCTCAAAGACAACTCCAATAGACTTCCCTTTACGTAAATATAACTGCTTAAGAATTTCCCTTTGCTAATCACAACTTATTGAGACTCCTAAGTACTTAGTAGGAAGAAGACGAACATGAACATTCATCCATTGTTTCCTTCTAATTATGGTTTATATTTAAATTGAATTTTTAAATAACTGTGTGGCTGTAAACTTGTTAAGGAAAATATCCGAACAAAATGGATATTTAACGTCAGTTGATTTTGTGGTTTCCTTTATATGATGGTATATTAATTTAATTTAATTTTGTTTTTTTAAATTGCACGAAAGGGTGCAGACGATCCGACTTCTTTTTGGGTTGCTTAAAAATGTTTCACTTAGAGATGAGAATAGGCTAAGCCGGCCTACAGGGGCCTGCGGTCTAGCCTATGAAAGGTCAGACCATGTCAGGTCAGGCTTTTTTTTTTACAGAGAAGGCTTAGGCTTTTTTAGAAACTTATTTAGCTTAAAAGGACAGACCACAAGTCATTCAAAAAGACTCTTAGTCCTATTAGGACCGGCCATTTAAGTAAATATGAATAATATTATTTTTTTATATTATATTTTGTACTTTGAATTAAAATAAAAATTTGTTAACTTTTTCAGTAATTTAAGCTTATTAGTATACATTAATTTTTTGTACATTTAAATGTATTATTATAAACAATAATTGAAATATGATACAATTGATAGTCAAATTCCCTCAAAACTCATGTTGATTATCAAAAGAGAGTTTAATCTAATTGATATATTAGTTCGCTAATCTATTTAAATTTAGATCGCATTGCTTATTTAAGGATGTTCATATGAAATAGGCCTTTAAACATGCTTGCAGGCCGTATCAGACTTTCAGAAGGCCAGGTTGGCAGGCCGCAGGCCAGGCTTAGGCCTTCAAAAAAATTGACAGGCCAAGCTCAAGTCTTGCAAAGCCTAGCTAGGCCTAGTCTATTCCCACCCCTTTCACTTATATGATTTAATTTGATCTTTCGATTGTCGCACTCTATAGCCCAAATTGTTTGTAGAAGAATAAGTAATTTTTTTTCAGGGTTTGAACTCCGAACCTTGTATATATTATGCATTGTTCCTATCAATTGAGTTAAGCTCACGAATTCACACTAAGTATCTAAAATGACCCAGAATTGTAGGCCTAATTAAAATATTTCAAAATTACGAAGTAACAATCTATTACATGTGAAACAACAAAATCAATCAAAATTAGAATCTCAAAATATTGTAGTTCACCATAATCATCGTCTACTTCATGATTTGATCCATCTCAACTGTTTTTTTTTTTTTTTTTTAAAAGGATCCATCTCAACTGTTACAAGTATTACTTTCATAAGATATCAATTTTCTGCAAATTTAATTTAGAAATGTGTTGTTTTCAAAAAGATGTGGAGAAAAAAATGTATGTAGCTTCAAAAAACAATCTAGCACGGCCACAATAGCAATTTTCACAATACAAGAAAACTACTAACATTCAAAATGAAAATAGAAGCAGATTTTTATTTTTATTTTTGGCATTAACCCTGCGGTTCCTAGAGGAAAGCGGTCCTGGTAATTTAGAGTTCGGCCGTGAGGTAAGGATAGTCTGGCCAATAATTGTTCCACCTAAGAATCGAACTCATGTTCTCCTAAATGATTCGTCCTCGGTGAGGCTCATCAACCACTTGAGCTCAATTGCTTGGTTAAAATAGAAGCAGATTAAAAGCTAAGACAAATATAAATAATGGAGTTTTAAAGGCATATGAAACATAAGATTTGATGCAGTCATAAATAACTCGAGAAATCCACTCTAGTTTATGCAAAGCATCCAAACAATGACAGAAGTATTTGGTCTTGCATTATTTTCTAGTAGTATTTGGTAAGACACATAACGGTGAAAGTGAACTACTCTTCTTTACCCTTCTTGTTTGTCCCATCTTTAAGAAACCGCAAAAACCAATACGCAGAAGACTTTGGGTGCCTGGTGAGTCCATTTTTGTAATCTACATAGACCAATCCGAAACGTTTGGTATAACCTTGAGCCCATTCGAAGTTGTCCAGTAATGACCATGCAAAGTGTCCTCTCACATCAGCTCCATCCCTGTGCATTCAAATGATAGACAAAACTTTAGGCGTGTCTGATTAAGATTTTTATTCTGTTTTGAAGCTCAAACGATTTTACTCGATCAGTTGTTATGTTATGTATAGATCAGAAAGGCTTTTATGATTTTCAATTAACAAAGACCAAGTTTCTAACCCTGTTCTAAACTTTCAATGTTTTTAAGCAAATAGGTCAATCATCATTTATTTCAAAGTTTATAACTATCCATCGAAAAAAACCATTTCAAGTTCTGAAAGTTGTATTGTTATAAACTTGTTTAGCGACTGACATATGCATAATAAGGTTCAAAGAAAACATTAAACCATGCAATAAATAAGGAATGCAGAAAATCAATATTTAGTTAAGTGGGATCACAAGGTATAACCATATACTTCATTTTTATATTACTTATTATCACATCATATCAGCTAAGGAAGGATTACTTGCGGATCAGTAGACAGACAATTAGTTAGAGAATGATTACTTGTGTAACAAGTAATCATTAGACAGTTAAGAGTTAGTGATTTTGTGATTGTTACACATGGTAAGCCAACATAGAGACACTCTTGTGTATATATACAACTTGTACAAGCTTAATTCGTTAATGAGAAATTTATTTTTATTCAATTCTCTCTATTCATAATACTCATTAATTTGAAAAAATTGGAAATCTTACTTTATAGCCTGCGCAACTGATGCAAGGTATCCCTTATAATAGTGAACTCGCATTTTGTCATCTAGCATCTCATTTAGTGACAAGCTATCATTGTCTTCATCATCCATACCTGTTAAATGGAAAGACAGCCTCAGAAATATGAAAACCATTTTATAAAGTTCTGGTCCAGTCATATAAAATCTATTTATCATCTATTAAATCAGAGCCGCGGATCCTATTGTTAACACATCTTCAACCTTATGCCATCTAATCAGGATTATGCAGTGCCAATCATATTCCTAGGTTGCAGCTCTCAAAATACACATTGCATCCACTTTTCCTTGTTGAACCATATAACATATCTCACACTCGTCCATTTACACATGTTTCCATTCTTTTTTATAGTTCACCATTATTTCAGACTTAATAACGTAAATACTTTCAATATCCATTCATTTTAGAGACAAGTTAGAAACAATACACAACAGGATAAATTGGTGTATATTAATACACAACAGAAGGGGACAAACACTACAGAAGATTCAATAGAGATATATAGACACGCGTGATTTCGTTCTACCTCGATTTTCTATCGAGTGGTTCATTCCCTATTTGTTTTCTTTAAGTGGACAAGAAGGAAAAGAAAACTCACGTACCATTCTCGGTGACATATATCGGTGTACCATATTTTTGCGATATGTAATTAATAATCTTCCGAAGACCCCAAGGAACAGCATATAGCCACTCTGATGCTGCCTGTTCTATGCACATAGAATATAAACTTGCATGTTTGGTCTTGTATATATATATTACAATACACCGACAGAGAGACATAGACGTTATATACCTTCTCACCAATGAGCTCCCCGCCTTCCCACTCAACTGTGAAAAACAGCTCAATCATCAAGGAAGATACATTTTGGATATATAGTTCAGAAAATGTTACGACAATCAAATTGTTTACCAATTCTGTCCATCTGTTGTGCCTTGTCGTAATGGCATTCTTCGGTGCTTTCTGTCACATGTGAAATTAACCTTGTTGTATAGTGATTTAGACCAATAAAGTCCAAAGAGTTCAAAAGAAATTTTTTATCCTCCTCTGAAAATTTCGGAAGCTGGTCTCCAAGTCGTTCACGCATAACTTCAGGATAGTCTCCATAATATAGTGGATTCAAGAACCTGGTTAAGAATATATTCTATCATAAGCATGCATCTTAAACCAAGGTTAAATATCCTCAACCTTCAATTTCTAGTGTTCACAAGCATCGAAGAAAAACCCAGACCTTTTGCTGTTTTGAGTTTAATATTTAGAGAATAGAAGAAACTAGAAGATCATTTCCAACGTTAAACGCAAAAATGTATGTATACCTTTGCAAGTTTGTGTGTCCACAAATCTTCATGCATTTATATAAATTGGAAAATCTCTGAAACTCTTACGAAAACCAATAATATAGAACAAATGTATAGGAATCTACCAGCCAAGATGAAAATCTAGGTGTCTTGCAGCAGCCGATTTATCTTCAATCTTATCAGAGTTAGGCTCTGCCCATTCACTGTCTACCACCAACCCCACTTGTCCCCCTTGCTTATCCTGGAACATTGAGAAAGTATCTTAAAGAGAATTACATATAACCCTAGAAACTAATCTAAGATTAGAAACTGATTCTAGGAGAGAAACTAAGATACTCTAACATTAAATCAAAGTATTCTAAAAAATAACATTTTAGAATTTGCCTTTAGTTTGACTGTTTTCTTCTACGTTTTTTTCAAATGATAAAACTGTGCTACGAAGTTATGCTATTAATGAGAGTAGTTGCTATATAGGAGGATTGAAAGCATTTTTTCCGAGCAGGAGACAAGCATAAAAATATAACAGACAAAACAAAATAAATGTAATCTAACAAGTAGGAAAAAGTATAGTCTTTGACCTTGTACTTGCTTCGGTAAATGGAAACCGCTGCTGCATGGGCTAAGATTTGATGATGTGCTGCCAAGTATGGTTCTACTGATCTATTTTCACATCTTCCAGGAGCATTAACTCCAGCATCATACCCACCAACTGCGGTTTGAAGGGGCTCGTTAATAGTAATCCAGTTCTTCACTCTATCGCCAAAACTTGCAAAGCAAGTATCTGCATAGACTGCAAAATATTCTCTGCCACACGCCACATATGATCACGCCATTCAGTAATAAAATTTATAAGTAAGAAATTAATAGGTAAGATCCAATAACAAATTAAATAGAGTCAAAAGGGCGTGCTTAGCATGACCATAATCAAACTTGGCATCGAATACTTCCTGCGGAAGCTGCTAACCATACTCAGTTAGATGATACCTACATGATTTTTTTATTCAACCATCCTCCCATTAACTCTTCAAGATGCAGTGGAAGATCCCAATGGTACAAAGTTACAAAAGGTTGAATACCTGTGGGAAATGAATTAATATATATGGCTGATAAAAGAGACAAAAATATTAAGGCAAAGTAGGTTTTTGTAGACAATACCTTTTTCAAGAAGAGCATTGATAATGTTGTTGTAAAATCTTATCCCTTCAGCATTGATATTGGTTCCTAAGCCATCTACACCCATAAACCATTGCAATATAATATAATGAAATCTAAAGATTCTGTAATTATCAATAGCACTACAAACCAAATCAAACATATTAATGTAAGAAGTAATTAAGAACTGTTGTCGTATATGTAAAACCTAACAATAATGGTTTTAGGGACAAGACAAACGATGTTACTATCCTCAAAACCACATCTCAGAAAGGATGGTATGAAATTAAAAAAGACACTCTGTAACATAAACTGGCTAAAAATCTTATGGCTATCTTGATAGATCGCGTGAGAGTATGGGATGAAATTAGTAACAAAGTAGCCATGTGGCAGGTTAGCTAGAATGGGAATATGTGAACAATATGTGTCACATTTTTATCAGATTCAAATTGAGGGTAAAATCTCTGCATTCCTTGCTTCTTTTTTATTTTGCTATACATAACACTTTTCTCTTTGGAGAAATCTGCACATTACAAAGTCATCCCCTCTATATCCAAAAATTGCCCTCTCCTATCCGGAAAGATGAAAAAATGTTAAATTTAAAATTTGAAAGACCTTTTCATTTTTCTTTAAAGTTTAACCCAAACTCATCATTTCATCTTCTGAAGTCCTAAAATTAGTGGCAGGGTTTCATAAATAGTTGCAAGTGATACTAATAGTGGTAGAGAAAGAAAAACTATCCCTGAAAAACTCATTCAAAGTAAAATGCACTAAAATGTAAATGCTTTATCAGATCAAGTCGTAGATAACAGAAATATAAAACAGCAATTAAAATGTCAGCACTCAGTATCCACAAATTATCTTTTTGTAACTTTACCATCTTATCTGTTGGGCAAGGGCCATTCCCTCCCAGAAAAGACTTAATTTACGCCTTTAATCATCTGCTGTAAACATGTCTTTATGAGCCAAAAGAGGCAAATATTAACTATTGACCAAGTATTGATGACGGTGGAGTTGATAAACTTCTAGGCTTAAGGCTCTCATGGACATGGAAATAATTTAATTAAGACTGAACCATATAAAGAAGATATGTATTTAGAATTCATCAGTAATAAAACATACCAGGGAAAATACGAGACCAAGAAATTGAAAATCTGTAAGCGTTGAAACCCAACTTGGCTATAAGATCAATATCTTCCTGTTCACATAGTTACATTAAGAAAGTTAAAATCTGAAATTTACGTGCACGACATGATCTTGACAGTTACAGACATAATAGTAAGATACAAAAAAGTACTAAAATTGAATACCACTTTCACGCATTCGTGCTTAAAACCAAAATCATTGGTAAAACTTCATCAAAAGTATTAAATTGGGGACAAAAATAACCAGTCTCATGTGAAGCAACATTTAAATGCTAGTATTAATTTCTAAACCAAAATCAATCTCAAAAGACAATATGCACAGCTGCAAAAATCTTTCCTCACTTGGTTGAGTCAGCTACATAGATTAAAACGATATCATATATGATGATAATATCTAAGCAAAAGACTAATGCTAGACAATTGGCATACACAATATTTAAGCAAAACAAAGATATCACTGACCATATAACGATGGTAATGATCAACTGCTACATCGCCATTGCTTTTGTCTAGTATTTTTCCTACCAAAACAACAAGCAAATAGTAAGTAATGAATCATCAAGGAGCACAATTTGAGCAAATTGAGGAAATGATTCACATACCTTCGGTATATGCATAGGCATCCCATATACTAGGACCTCTACCACCCTCCTTGCTAGCACCTTCTATCTAGAAACAAGCAACAAGTTAGTCGTTAGACCACCGGTTAAAAACAAAGATTAGTTTTGCCATCGAAAAAGGCATGTCATTTGCCTTCCACTCATGTGTATTTTTTTTGTATATATACAATGATTTATTTCAAAAATGAAGTCATTTATAAGTTAGAATTTGTAATTAACTTTTACAAAATTATAGGATCAACAACAAAATAATTTAACATAAAAATTAGAAACATAGAAAACCATGGATATGTTAGAATATCATAGAAGAGTTCGTCTAAGTCATGTTATATAAATGTATCTTTGATGCAAGTTAAAAACAGACCAAAAACAACTATAACAAAAAGAAAGCAAAAGCAAAGAAATCAAAGCAAGCTCAAATCTGCATTTTTTTTCACAACAAAGCAATAAATAATCAACAGTAAATTTTCAATTTCAAGATCAAGATAATTGATCTCTAGATTCCTGCAATCGGCGCATTAGTGACCGATGCATCAATACCCGACAGTTCAAATTTCAAGCTTGCTATTTCGGAATTATAATTAAGTAAACTATTAAAATTGCATAAATATTTTTACATACTATTTTTTCAATTTATGTCCCATCTAAACAATGCCAAAGATGACTAAATTTTTTTTTTTTTTAAAACTCGGTATCCAATCCAAGGACCTACTAATTCCAGGGGACCAATCCCACCGCCCACTTGTGGGAGCCCCATTCTAAGCCAGAGCTTAGCAAAGTTCTTGCCCACCGAAATTGGCACCGGAGTTAATCGAACCTGAGACTTTGAGAGGAACACACTCCAAGATCCCAAGTCAACCACTATGCCAACCCCAAATGGGTGCAAAGATGACTAACTTAATAGATTGTTATTTAGTTTTTATAGTATAGACACCAAATAGCATTTCAAACACCAAGTTATTTAAAAAAACACTGATAGTTTAGGTACTAAGGAACCTGATAAGCAGAAGTGGAGACTCCGAAGAAGAAGTTAGAGATTAAATTGAAAGTTTAGCTAACAATGAATCTACATTGAGACAGTGTGAATCTACTTTGATGACGTACCTGATAAGCAGAAGTGGCAACTCCAAAGACGAAGTCAGAAGGGAAGTCACTGCGTGAGACTTCTTTTTGTTCTTTCTCAAAACCGTTTTCTCTCAGAAATTCTTCTTTCTTTACCATTCTGAAACTCCTTCAATGATCACAGCTACTCTACTTTGCTTCTCTTGTTTGATTATGAATCATCAACACAAATGTGAGAGGATCCATCACGTATACAATATTAATAGTAGAGAGAAAATTAATAATTTAAAATTTTTGTTTGACCTTTTTCTCCAATACATTGCTCACACATGTTATTATTATATGATAACATTGTTACGTGTTCTGCCTCCCTTGCACGCAAACAAAGATGGTAAGAGAAGAATATTAAAAAGTTTCTTCTTAACGAATGCCCTGGCAACACCCTTTAAGGTTTATCAATTAAGAAATTATTCTTTAAAAAATTTAACACTTCAATTTTCGATGTATTGAATACACAATTTTTCATAAAAACTTACTATTTTAAGTTCTTAAAGAGTGTCCTTAGGGCACTTGTTAACATTTTCTTTTAAAAAACCAGAAAATGTATTTGGAACTGTAGTCTCATATCTCATCCTCTAAAACGTAGTTTTTTTTGTTAATAATGACAGAGAGGATAATAATTATCATTTGTTTCATTTTTTTCTGTTTCAAAATAAATATTACCTTAATATATTATTGTAACATTTTTTTCCTTTTATATATCCTTATTTATTCTATTTCATTTCATTTAATTATGCCACTGACGATAATTGATGCTAATTATAGTATTTAAATAAATAAAATTAATAATTGTCATAAGAACAATGAAAAATTCAAATGTGGGAATTAATTTGAGGCAGAGGGAGTATTCTTATGCGGTTGGGTTAGTTTTTGTGTTTGAAACAAAAACATTCATTGCTATGAAAAATAGAGATGATGGAGGGAAGGAGAGAAAAGTGAGAGTTTCAATATCTCTTGTGTGTATAACTTTATTACAAATGAACGCTATATATAAAGAAACACGAAAATATGAGAATACAACAATATGGATAAATGAGTCAATTGATTGACCCAATAACTAATGGATAATTTCGGCATGTGTATCAAATCATCGTTATCAAGTAATAAAGTGATAAGTGAATCAGAGATTGTCGATTCAACTAGGCAACTAGCATTACTAATTTTAAAACAGAATATAAAGTAAAAATAGTAAATAAAAATTGTAAATGGGGGAGTTTTTGCAAGTTAAATCTGATTTTGCGAATCAGTTGTGCCTTAGTAACCTGGTTTTGATTGGAGAATGTTAGCGGAGGTTAAGATTCCTCGAATCTCCTCTATTTATTTGTTCGATTAATGTAACAGTCGGTTATTCAGGGATTGATTAAATGATTCTCATTTAAGTGATGATTTTGTGTGGTATTTATACCTCTCCAACGATTGAGTTGCACCGAATTGACACATTGGTTAGGCTTTATGTGGTCTTAGGGTCATCAATCCTGAAGCGATTACACACGCATTCACTAGTTTGCAGTGTAAGGTCTACCTCTCTCAAAGGTAATTGAAACAGAGATGAAGAATAATAAGAAGAAGAAGAATTCCTAAATTGTCATCTAAAGGCTCTCATTTATCTATGAGTCTTAGAAGTACTTCAACATACCATATCTTACCTTAGTAGTTCTAGAAACGGGCAAGCCTAGATTGTCTACCTTACGAAGGAGATAAAAGTAAAATTACTAAGCAACGTTCATAATAGGATTTCGTTTTATTTCTAAGTTCAGACATCTTTCTTAGGTATGTCATCTCACTAGATCTGATGAAAACATTAAGACCTTTGCATACTAAAATTAAACATGAAACATAAAATAACTGAATAAAAGACTTAATTAAAATTAATCCAACAAATAAAATATAGGTTCATCTTAGAATCCTGCCCAATAAGAGTTTAGCTACTCACAGTAACTAGAAATAAATTACAAATGAAATAATATCATATATACAAAGGTTAAGGAAAAAGACTCCTCCCTTGGATCTCCTAGCATTTGTGAATAAGAGTTTTATTTTTAAGTTGATTTCAAAATGGGTTTGGCCTGAAAATTGGGCTATTTCCTCAAACATGAATGAGAAAAACAGCAAAAAGTTGTTTTCTCCTGGATGCGCATGTGCCTCACACGTGGATTGACACTAGGGTTGCACCATTGCAGTTTCTACACACCCAGGGCACACCGCAATAGCTCGGCAGTACGTTTTCACCTTTTTAGTGTTTTCTTCCATGAAACTTGTCTTGGGTCTTGGAATATGAAGGTGAGAAAAACACAAGAAGGGAGGTTGAATTGTGTTGCCTTTTTATGGTTTCTTTTTCTTGGTGTTATTAACCTGCTTAGAATTTGAGGTATACATATTTTGACATAGGGTCTGAATGTAGTGGATAAGTACATGACACAAAGATAAAGAGACAAAGACAGACAAAGCAGACACAAAAGCAATTTTATACTAGTTCCTCCCACAACATAGGAGTATTCTAGTCCCCTTGAACTTCCAAGGGATTTCACTATAATCGTACAGGATTACAAATTGCTCTAGGACTCTTCCAAGAGACTTCATTGCTCAAGCACAACTGCTCAAGACTTCCATACTCTAGGACATTACCTAAAGACTTCCTTGCTTAATGACAACTACAAGAGACTTCACCTTGCACAATCACAATTGATTGAGACATCGTAATTTCTCAAGGTTTCACCAAGAGACTTGTATTCTCAATCACACAGGCGAGAGACTTTATAAATGTTTACAGCAATAAACAAATCAATTTGTTCTTACACTAGATTTAACAATGGTAGTGTAAACTGAACAATGAATAGACTCATTAGGATTTCTAAGATATGAACTTGAATACAAATATATTTTGCGCTATTAGATTTGACAGAGTAATGGCATAGTAAAATAGCAGAGTCTTGTTGATCTTCTTCAGGGATTCAGCTCCTTGTAGAGGTAGTCATTTGAGAGACGTTGGAGAAGAGTGTCAGCGCAAATAGAGTCATTGAGAATCTTCAATCAAGAATGTTGACCCTTTACTTGATATGGATAATTATGTTAATTAGTCCTTTGAATTTCCTTTGTTGAAAATAGAATTTTTTTTGTTGCATTCCTTTTGTTCATGATGTCCTTTGTCTGTTTGCACACGTGGATAGAAGAAGACAAAAGAATTCCTCTATCAGATACTATGATAGGGAAAGTTCATAGAAGAAGACAAATCCTACATGGATTCTGGGTCCCTTGGTATTTTCTCGAATATGAGGGTCATCCAAGTCTGTCGTTATCTTCTGAGTCTGATGACCTTCACAGAATCTGTTCAGGTAACTCTTTAGCTTCTTTGTGGCATCCTTCTACTAAGGATGTTGACTTCTGGTTGACCTTTCTTCAGATCTTCTGCCATTGTCTTTTAGGCTTCTCTTTGTCCTTTTGATGCTCTCCATATGTTCATCCTTCATTGATAGATTCATTATTGGATTCTGCACACTTGAATATATGGTAGTATTCTAATTGTTCTTCAATACTTTGTTATCATCAAAACCTTAGAGGAATTGTATGAACCACTCTTGTTCCAACAATCTCCCTCTTTTTGATGATGACAAACACAAGTATTTTGAACAATTGTTGTTAATCTAATTAGCAGTTAGACTTTAGTGTTTGAGGTTTGCAAGCTCCCCCCTGAGTCTGACAGTCTCAGGTTCATAAGTTTTCAAGCTCCCCTTGAGTCTATGATAGTCCATTAAGGTGAGGTTTTCAAGCTCCCCCTAAGTCTTATCCGGGTAAATTAAATTCATTCGTAATCACTCTTGAGTGCATCATAACAAGTAACAATATAGCAAATCAGAACATCAACAAGATATCAAATTTTTGGTTACACTGAGATTTGCAAGCTCTGATTAAATCCAATATGATACCTTATCAGAGTCTGATGAGTTTATCAATTAAGCACAATATTTTTTATTTTTCATTATTAAAAAAATTATTATTGTGTACGTTGTTTCACCCTTGTTATCACTATATATTATTTTTCCTCTTATCCTATATTTTCTCCTCCTTATGTCATCAGCAAAAAATAAGGAATATTAACAAAATTAGAAGTGACTTTATATAGAATAGAAGAGTTTTCATAGTACAATGTAAAGCTTCATTGTCCAGACAAAAATAAACAAAGAAGAGATCAAAAGTGTCATAAGGTTCCTTAAAGAGCAAATCCATCAGAATCTTCACATTAGACTTCAATTCATCCTGACAGGCTTGCTAAGTCACCATTCTCTTTTGCATGTTTGCTAGAAGCTGCTTGAGATTTGATACACTTTAAGCAAGACTTCTCAGTTGTTCCATCAAATCTGCGTTTCTCTTCTCATACATTAGAATCCTTTCTAAGACGGATGGTTCCTGAGCTTTGTTATGATTGATAGTGCTATTGATGGATAAGATAGGTTGAGTTTGAGTAGATTCTATGTTGGTAATTGAGGTTCAGGATTTCTTCTTGGTGGTCTAGTGTTAAGAGAGGCCAGAAGGGTGTTGAAAATCTGAGACACATGAATGGTGGCAAAGACATATGATTGATTGAAATCATTTTCTGGATCATTGGTGGTTGGAGGCTCTCGTACAATTTCTGGTTCTAGAATACTTGCAGTTGCTTCTGCAGATTCAAAAATTGATGGGTTGTTTGGTGGAGTTTGAATGGTAATATGGGTGTTTTTAGATGCAGGTTTTCATGTGGATCTTGGTTTAGATGGAGGTTTGGATAAACCACTTTGAAAGCTTTGCCTTGAGAGATTCAATTTTGGCTAACTGCATTTTTCTGTAACTGCTAATAACTAATATTTTTAAGAACAACATTAGAAGCTTTAACATGTTACATAATTTGTGTAGATGTAAATTTAATGTCAATAGGAATCTCTTCATCAAATGTGGTATATGGTGTAGGAATGGGCGGTGGTGGAGCAACTTGATTGAATATGTGGGTTACATCTTCGATTGAAGATGAACTATTATAATCTGAATGTTCATCATCATGGTGAGATGAAGTAGAGGGAGAATTTCATCTAAGGTATGATTTATGTGGGTTGGTTCGGGTGGGGATGGGGGTAAAGCATTGACATCCACAAAGGTTTTAGGGGCCGTTTGGTACGCATGATATGATATAGACATGATAGAATTAGAAAATGGATAAAGATAGGATATCATACTGACATGATAAACACTTATCATATCATGCGTTTGGTGCACACATGATAAAAAAATGATAGCATTATTTTATCCTATCATGTGTTTGGTGCACACTTGTTATTGACATGATAAGCAAAATTAACAATGCTGCAGCATATTCATCTCCACCGTCCGTCTCCTTCATCATTCCATCATACTAAACTCATTGACTTTGGGAACCATCGTTGATATAACATCGTCTAGTATTGCCGGTGTAAAAATAGTTCACGATGCAACAATCCAATCCATACTTCATGTGCCGCGATCTAAACTCATGTGCAGCAATCAATTGAAAGT
>Ga0228710_1004968_pt1 | contig 20876 bp, 12 predicted proteins | sample MedpolnodulmetaG_FD_177995 | JGI IMG/M metagenome (GOLD analysis project Ga0228710, IMG submission 177995) | Root nodule microbial communities from Medicago polymorpha collected in Santa Monica, California, United States - pink nodules | ecosystem: Host-associated > Plants > Roots > Nodule... | reverse complement strand
TTTTTTTTTGTTTTTATTTTTTTTTTTTTTTTTTTTTTTTTTGCATTTTTCAATATATAAAAGCTGATTAAATTAATAAATAAAGATGATGCATGCTTTTCTTTATATTTACAATTTCCCTAAATGAGGGAGAAGAGAAGAATAACTCGCCAACACAAGCTAAATGGGGGAGAAGAGAGAAAAATTCTTTAACAACTCAAGAGAACTTGGTGCCTATTAGTGAGGAATGAGAGCTTTATTTGTTGGTTAAAAGATTGATGAAAACGGAAAATTGGTTTAATGGATTTTGATGAGGATTGAATGTGATTTGAATGAGTTTTGAAATAGGAAAGTTGACACCTGACTTTTGCCATGAATGGTGGCGCTGGCTAAAAAAATGTCGGACCCCTTTGGACACTTTTTAATATTTTTTAGATTAATAAAAATAAAATAAAAAATAGAAAATGAAATAAAATAAAAGTAAAATAAAATTAAAAGACTGAATAATAAAAAAAATAAAAAACTAAAATAATAATAAAAATAAAATAAAATAAATAAAAAGGTGGGCCCGAAACGAACCAACGAAAATGAGTTATTTTAGGATAGCTCTCTGCCTAAATTTTTCTCGAAAAGACAAAACATTCCGGGCCAAGAGACAAAGTGAAATGGGATCTTAAGTCAAAAATTGGGGTATGAAACCACCCACTTTCAAAATCAACTCGAAGAATCAAATATTCCCTTTTATACTTTTTTTCGCGAAATCTACCATCTCATATCGCTCTTTAAGGAGAAAAAAAAGAATTCATCACCCTAGACAATCTCACCGCAAGAACCTTTGAAACACGTTTATAGAAGCTCCGTAACAAAGAAATTGGACAAAAGTCCATCAATTACAAAAGAGAGACAGAGTTTTTTCCTCTTAAATGCATAGATATATAATAAAAATAATGAAAAAATAAAAAGTCCAATTGTTATGAATTGTAAAACTTATGAAGATTGTAACCACTTTAAGATGGAAGCTGGTAAATTTGAATATTGTTGTGTCACACCAAAACATTTATGTTTTTTTATATTATTTTCAGTTTTGTTTTTTTTATTATACCCTTAACAAACTTGACTTTAATAATTCTATTTGTTGGTGTCATTAAAATATATATGAATTTTTAAAAAAAAACTATAATAATGCTATATCATTGGTGTCATTAAAACATATAAGAATTTATATTATATTATTAATATTGTTGGGTAATTTAAAATGATAAACATAGTTCATTAAAAAAAACAACGTTCATAATTTTTATGCATTATTGCAATAAGAAAAAGGTGTGCAGACAGACACAAATTGCTTGTCTTAACATTAGTAAAAAGTATTGCTTGTAAGATTTATTTTCTTTTTTTTTTACAAAATTATAAATTTTTTTGATGAACATTCTATAATCTTTTCAAAAAATTAAAATAATTAAGGCAGGCCCATTTAGCCCGTGGCCCGTATAGGGTCGTATAGTTTTTCTCAAGTCCATATCTAAATAGAGATTTTTAGCCCAACCTGATAAAGTCTAATTTCTGTTAGGGTAGGTCGGGTAAGGTAACCCATCTTGACACCTATATATGTTATAGATTGATATATAGATTTTCACAACCTTTTTGCTAGCAGCAGCCGGAGCTACCCACAAACACTTTGTTTTCTCCTTCCACCACATCTAATCACTTTCTCATGATCAATCCTAGAAATTTATGAGAAGAGAGAAGATTACTTGTTACATTCAATATCATCTCAAAACAAACGAACCAAACACTTCAATACGTGAGCCTGGAGTTTAACTACAGAAAGGTATGCAGTATTTTGATTTATTCGTTAGATCTGATTTGGCTATCCTCTTCTCTCTAGTTCTAATTTATACTAAACTGTAATTTCTTTGCTGCAGCTTCATTGTAGAGATCTGATGCTAATCCTTGATCATGATGATTTTAATTTCTTGTCGTCATCTACAATCTCCTTTCTTTGGAGGATTATTGGTGACGAAATTGTTCAATTTTTATATTTCAACTTCAACACGAGTGTTATTTCTTTGATTAAAAAATTGAGAAATTCCGACAGAATGGGTTGTTTAAAACGACAGATCCACAAATATGGTATTAAAAAATCTACTTTAAGATTTTCTTTTTTGTTTAGGGTTAAATCATCGAATTCTTCAATGAATATTTTCTGATGTTGATCATGTGTGTAGACATTCAAGGCAGCTGCTGTATAAGAGAAAACCTAGATACACATTGGGTTCAAGCCCAATCAATTCAAGCAGGCGAATTAGGTACACAATCTTAGTACAATTAAATTTTGTTTTCCAATGGGATGAATCAATACATCGTAACATAAACAGCCTGATTTACTCTTTAGATATTGCAATCTCTTTCTTTGTGTTAAATGGACGTTTAAAGAATGAGATGTCTTGAAATTGATGCATTTGTCGAATGCTTTATTAAGTTTCTTGTATTAAATATTTTAAATATATTTCATGGAAGTATCAAATGATTTTGTTGAATGCTTCTTGAAATTTAAATGTGTTTTTTTTTTTTAACTGCTAACACTTTATTCAAAACACAGCCCTATCCACTCAAGATGAGCAGGAAAGGGACATTCTCATCATTGTTGATTCCACTAATGAAACGTGCTAAGTTACTACGTTTATCTGGGCAGATGATCAGTGATTGTGAAGGATCAGAAGCATAAAGAAGTGTCATGATGTTATTATTCCCCTCATCATCTTCCCGATTCTTTACGTAGTCCACATCTCCAACATATTCTGCTATTATTGTCAAAGCTTCTATGGGTTCATCAGCTTCTACAGTAAACCTGCAAAAGAAGAATTTTAATGTCAGGATTAGGGTGCAAAACGGAAAAAGTTGATGCCAGTTTTTGTTGCATAAGTACTTACCCTTCCAGCGGATCATAAACAACCATGAGGGGTGGACATTCTTCTCTTTCCATCAAACGTGTGCACAAGTTTAGAGACTCTGTGCCTTCTTTTGATAATACCTGAGAAAAAGATATACAGACAGGCATCAAATCTAAATGCATATAACAGCAATGGTTATAAACATTTGTGCTCTGATAATCTGATTAAGTATTGTGCATAAAACAACCAAGTTGATCTAAATCATGACAAATAGTGCAGTTGCGAAAATTCCAAACTAGTTTGTAGACAAACCATTTGATACAAAGTGCTGCCAAAAGTACATTCTCATTGTATTGTACCTGCAACTACTCTTGTCATGCCTTCATTTGATTAAGTATTCTACCATTTGATTAAAAAGAATGATGAGAATGTTGCTGAGGAGTTTTGTAACGAGATAGCGGTGAAGCGTCATGTTTTTAAGGTTCGGATGTATAACAAAAGGCATACTCATGGAAAAAAGTAGATGATGATGATGATGGTGATGATGATAAGATGCATGTTTATGAGTTCTTGTAACAATTTGTAATATAATAATTTTTTCTATGTTTAATTTAAAAGTATGCTTAATTCTATTCTACCGCAAACAAACATGCTTAATTCTGAAATGTTTGATGGAAGAAGGATAGTTTCTCCATAGCATCAATTTTTTCTTGCTCTTACATTTTCTGAATTTTAATGTCTTTTTATTAAATGTCTAAGTTTGTCTTTGACTATTTTATTTCTTGATAATAACTATAAAGTGCAAATATTTTTATCTTTTCCAACTTCTTGAAAGAAAGTCGGGGAATTTCGTGTTCTCTAATGGTTGATATGGTCATATGCTGCGTATAATTTATCTTGTGTTTGTTTTTGTTTTTAGAATAGAAAACCTAATACATTTCATCTATAATAATAGTAGAGATACATTTTATTTTGTTTTTCTATTATCTGGTTTTTGTGTTGGTTCAAACGCCAAAAAATCATCCTGATTCATTTAAAATGTTGCTAGAAAAATGCTTACAACTAAACAAGCTTGGTCCTTCTAACACATCTGATTAACCAACAAAGTTTACTTGGTGACTTGACCCAACATAATGGTATGTTTGTTTGCTTAGTTTCGTAAGTCATAATTAACACAGAGAGTAAACAACTTTGATATAGTGTGACAACAACAATTATGCTTTTACAAAATGAACCACCAATTCCAAAACCTATTTGTAAGTGGTAGACATATTTTTTCTACAAGAAACTTATATTCATTACTGTGAGTGTGGCATCAAATCGAAGTCCACAATTGCATCTATACAAGGTGTTTCTTCAAAACAGCGCCATCAAAAGCTTTCACTGCCGTTGATAAACCCTGGCTGCTAACACCATTAGGACTAGCCACGTCAACATTTAATTTGTATTGATCGGAGTTTGGCTGCCTCCACCTCACATGTGACTGAGGGTAGGAATTGGGATAGTATTTGATTGGAAAATCAACTCTGCAACATTATTGTAACATTTTTTTTTTTGACAAAATAAAAGATATTCATTCATTCAAATTGAAAGAGTACATCGATATAGTGCAAATTCACTAAAAACAAAAAGGATGAATCTGTGAACAGGCTCACAACATCCATGTTAATAGCATAAAACAGAAAAGTATAAATGCCTACACATATGACTATATTTAAATCTCCGGAATAATAACCATGTTTCTAGATCTGCAACGTGGATGACGCCAAAGTCATTGATTGAATCTGCACTAGATCGAAGCTGATCTGACATTCATATATTTTACCTAGGAAAACATTGAACTGCTATGGTATTCAATAGATGTAATAGTACTTTTTTCTACTTAAACAATTGTCTATCTACTGTCATTTATACTCAATGCTCAACAATGCAACAAGCTGGAATTTTTCTTAGTTGTTATGTGGGTAAAGTGAACATAAATTAGAGCACATTAATTTGAATTATGAATTTTTATTATGCTTGGCTGAAGTGATTGTATGATATTTCAATCTTCCACAAACGTTCCATAGAGATTAAGTGCATGTTTTTATGATAAAATTAATGAAACCTTTTCAAAAAATTGAAATCAAATTAGATTTAGTTATGCACAAATTTGTTCAAATGTTGGATCGTTCAAAAAAGGATTTTACAACTTAAGAGTATTTTGTTAACACTATTTTCTATAAATGATTCCACTATTTTCAAAAGAGGTTTTCTTCTTATAATGTCAATTACTTTACTTCAATTGGTATAATAATAGCAAAGTTTCAAGGGGTTGAACATCTTACAATGCAGGGGTCAAGCGATCGGATGGAAAATAAAAATAGAAACAAGTCAGAATCAATTAAAATGATCAAGAATTCAAGAAAACCCTCGAAGAATTAGAAGAACATCAAAGTCCTCACTAAAGTATTTGATCATCTCAATAAGTAATTTCTCGCTCACAATCTTTATATTTATTCTGATTCACATCTTGCATATCATTGTCTAATTTACTTGCTTGTCTAAACTGTAGCAATTATTTTACTCACCAAATAAAATAAAAAGACACACACAGTAAGGACTCCTCCCTCTCAAAAAGGCACACATTGCTCATAACCTCTTACTTACTGGGTGCTGGAATGCTTGTAGTATCATCACCTGAGACGTTTAACTTTCCAGCCATCTCTGATCTCATGTCTAGATCAATATAATCTTCTTAGCCGAGTCAAGTATATATATTCCCTTAACTATTGCATTGTGCATTGGTTGTAGCAGATCTAAATACTTTGTGTCATTGAGATTGTGCAGAAGGGAGAGGCCATAGATAGTTCGTAGCATTTGTCAAAATATATTTCCCATCAAATGAAATTGGCAAATGATTTAAATAACGTCACAACATTCAATTAGGAATAACAAGTAGTAATGGATATATTAACTCTAAATGTTTCGTAGAAAATTGTTTTATAGGACTTGTTATTCCCCAACACTTAATTTAAATGTATGGTCCATCCGACCACTGGTAAAAAAGTATAAGAGGTTGTTTTAAGTAATTAGCAGGTGGTTAATCAGGTTTAAATTCTGTTGCTCTCAAAAAAATAGAATGTTCTCTGTATTTGTATTTAAAGGGAAATTCATAGGTGTTTTAGAGTAGGGCGGAGTAAGTTTCCGTTTAGGGTTAGAATTCTTCTCTGAGTTGTGTCGGAGCTTAGTTTGAAAAACTCTCTACTACTATTATCATTCCAGTTTTATTATTATTAATAAAGTATTACTATTTATCCCTAGTTATCTATAATTTTCATAGTTGTTCCTTATTTTATATTTGGGTTCCTATCAGAAGTATTTACTAGTTAGAGATATACATACCTTTGTGATCGATGGTGTTCATAACTATAATGTAAAATAAGTAATCACCACTGCTTGCAATGTTAAGACGTTCAGCTAAAATCAAGAAGACACAACTATTGGGAAAAACCCATGTCCCACATCGGATAGATAATATTCTTGGTAAGAGTTTATATAGAGGAGGCAATCCTCACCTTATGAACTGGTTTTTAAGGATGAGTTATGCCTCCAATTTCATTAACAGCCAGTTCCATTATCATACAAGATTTTAAGTCATAAGCGATATACAAATCAGCCCTTGCTATGCCGCTTCCTTTAATGTTTCTCAGTTGTCTAGTTTCTAATAGAGTTGTGTATGTGAAGTACTCTTCGTTGATTATTAGACACAATTTTGTACTGAAAGTTTTCACCATATATGTACTCATGTTGGAAACCGATTTTGTAAGGATGAGTTAGTCCCTAAGTTTTAACAACTCGAATCTATTGTTTTTCATTAGTTCTCCAGTTTTCCAATGAACTTTTTCTCTATTTTTTTTCATTTTCTTGAGTGGGCCAGGAGCTGAACCACTAATGCTTGAAACCAGTGACCAGTTTTCACCAGTTTTATGATTCAAACCTAATTTCATCCCAGGGAGGAAACTATCGGTTGGATGATCAAAACTTTGCAACAGACAAAACAGTCTTCATCTGAATATCTTGGAACACAAAATTACCTGTAACCAACAAGGTGTCAGCAATAGTAGTATTGATAAAAGGTGTAGGTGAAGCATACAAGATTATTGGTTTTCCAAATTCAGATTCAATTTTGAGTAAACAAAGAGTAGTCTAGTAATAAAACTACAGAATGTGGGAAGATTAATCGGCAGTTAAGTTTTGGATTATTAACGATTGTAATTGCAAGTGCGAATAGGATGGCAATCTGTCATTAAAGCGCTCTGTTATTCATTTTTATAATCAAAACAATACCGCATTGCTTTTTTCCGTATTTCACTATACATGGTTTATTCAGGTTATCTTAGACCCTTTGAAGACTCGTGCTTCTATACTAGAACAAGTGATTATAGAATAAAGCATAAAGCATAAAGAAGTGCTTCTATAATGACAGGTTGTCATTCCATTCCCACATGTAATCACCATATTTAATAATCCGAAACTTCAATGCAGATTAATCTTCCCACATTTAAAGCATTAATTCTGTGACTTAAATATGGGTTGTAGTTCAAGGGGAAACCTTGTGTTGGTGGACAAGTATTTCTTTATATGTTTACTAATACATTGAAAATGAATGACTAATTGTCTATCTACTATCTTTGATATTCAAGTATCAACAACAAATTATTTTGAATTATGAGTTTTGTGTATGCTTTTCTGATCGATTGTATCAACCTTGGAATTAAGAATCATATGGATTTTATACCATTTGGACCTTACTTCCTTGGATCTCAATTATAAGCAATATTGCACTTTTTAGGTTCATTGTTTAACTGCAGTATATGCTCTATAATACAGACGAAATACATTAGTTATTCAATGAATTTAAAAAGTGATTTTTTGCTTATAACTGAGACCTAACTCGTAGAAGTTAAAAACAAAATAGATTACCGTGGTCGGTGCTCATTTCCTTTTGAATAGAGATCATTATAGTTTCCATCTTTTCTCTTTCTGTCAATAAAAATCCATTTCAACTCCATATAATTATGTTTGGTTTTCTGTTAGTTTGTTTTGTTCATGTTGATCAGTTAATTTTTACATGTTTTGTTTCTCATTGATACTTGTTGCAGTATGGTGGTTAACACAACATTTGATAAAGTGTGCATCAAAGCCTTTATCACTTCACACAATGTTATACTTGTCTTCTATGATACAGTTTCTATGTACTTGTGGTATTGGGAAATATACCGAGATCGAAATTCATAACAACCAATTTCATCTTATTTCAATGATAGCATGAAAGAATGTAGTATTAAGGATGCGGCCTATATATTATGCAACCTTTTTATAAGATTAAAATCTAATGATAATTAGTTATGCATTAATTCGTTCAAATGTGGCATCTTCCAAAGGGCACACCTTTTTCTATAAATGTTTCTCATATTTACGAAAAGTTATGAAAATCACAAACAACATAATTCAAATTCCATCTGTTGTTGTCGACTCTTTTACTTCTACTGTTATCGAAGCTCAACTTTAAATGGTTGAACATCTAGGTGTCAAACGATCCAAGGGAAAACACACGCCATAATCAATTCAAATCATCAGCAATTCAAGAAAATTCTCAAAGAAATGCAAAGTCGATTTTCTCACTAGCTAGAGTGTCGTCACAACACAAGAGGATGGTGAAGGAAATGAAACACAATATTTGATCATCTCAACAAGTATTTTCTCTCTCGCAATCATTATATTTATTTTGATTCCTTTAAACATAACAAAATCAGTCATATGTCAAATAAAATCAATGTCTTCCCAATGGCTCAAAGCTGGAGAAGACAAAATGAATAAAACATATCAGTTCTATCACATCATGAATTGGCGCACACACAACATAAAAGTTTATTCAGTAAATTTAATTTTTTTTCCCTGCATCTATCTATAATGATTGTACACGTGAATGAGAGTTTTCATGTGTGGAATCCACACCAACTTCTTCGCCATACGTTTCTTCATCAAAAACTCTTGTTCTACCATAGTATGATGGTTTCTTAGGCAAAACATCCACTTTAATTTTGTTAGTTAACATTGCTATAATATTGGACATGGTGGGGCGATCATCTGCCTTTTCTTCTACGCATAATAAACCAGCATGAACACATCTTAGCACCTCATCCTCCGAAAATGTATCATTTAGTAATGGATCCACCAACTGAAGAACTATACCTTCTTTCCATAGCTCCCATGCCTGTGACATCAATGATTATTTTTCATGTCAAAACTCAAACAACATGCCTAAAATTTATAAAGGGAGTAGAGAGCGAAATGATCACGTACATGCCCTACTAGATTAAGTGGCCTGTCTTCACAATATATGCTATTGCATTTTTCACCACTAATAATTTCTAGGAGCAGGACTCCAAAGCTGTACACATCAGATTTCGTAGAAAAAACTCCTTCCATTGCATACTCTGGAGACATGTAACCACTGTATGAAACAATAAACAATCATGACTTTAGAAAACAGATTCAGTTTACGCAATTCTCAATAGAATTTACAAGCAAAAAATAACACGAGAAACTCACTATGTCCCGACAATCCTGTTAGTATTTGCTTCGGTTTCTTGTTTTGTGAACATTCTCGCTACACCAAAATCAGAAATTTTAGGGTTCATATTTTCATCTAGGAGAATATTACTAGCCTTCAAATCTCTGTGAATAATTTTGAGTCTTGAGTATTTGTGAAGATATAATAATCCTTGAGCAATTCCTTCTATTATGTTAAAGCGTTTATTCCAGTTTAGCAACTTTCTTCTAGTGGAGTCTTCACAAGAAAAAAAAGAAAGAAAATGTCGTTACAAAAAGTATTATAATGAATATTAAACAACCATTATTTATGATAGATATTCAACATAGCTAAAATCATTATTATCTTTTCACTATCTACATAATGAAACTTATATTACTCTTCTTAATTTTTATTCTCCGTTAATGAAACCATCTGTATCCTCAGCTAGCTGAAACATATGAATGGAGATTGTAACTATTAATATATCTCACCAAATAAAAAGAAGTCCAAGCTTTTTTTTGGGCATATACTCATAGATCAATATCCGCTCTTGTTCATGAATGCAATGACCGATTAGTTGAACAAGATTTGTATGCTGAAGCTTACAAATGAGAGTTAATTCATTTCTAAACTCGGTAATTCCTTGTCCAGATTTTTTTGAAAGTTTCTTCACAGCTACTTCTTGCCCTGAAGGTAGAATTCCCTGAATTGAATATAAAAACATCATTAATAGAATGGATGAATGCATAATCTAAACTATTTCAGAAGCCACCATCTCAGCAAAACTAAAAAAGGGTCACCTTGAAAACAGGTCCAAAGCCACCTTGTCCTAACTTGTTTTCAGGAGTAAAACCATTGGTAGCCACAATTATTGATGAATAGCTAAACACTTTTAAGTCATCGCCATTGCTCAAATCTCCTTCTAGATCGTCGCCATTACAGTATCGTCTAGAAGCTTCAAGATCTTCAATCTCAATCTGCATTCTTATTCTTTCCTCCTCTGTTTATATAAAGGTGAAAAATGATATATTAAAGGATTGTTATAATTAGGTACTAAATATAATATTTGATAAAACTTAAATACCTTGAAGCACTTGTTTTTATTTCATTAAAGCTCGGAGTAGAATGGAAAGGCCGATAATTAGCATAAGAGTCCCCATTCCAGCGCAAATCCATATCCACTTGTTAAATACTATAACAAATAACTGATTTCAGTTATATATTTCAATAAATTATTTGTTTTTCTCTTCTTATACAAATATGAAAAATTTGGGATCAAATACAATAATTGAAGCTAATTTTAAAAATGTTCACGTGCTCTTGAGCTAGGCTGTTAGGTATCTTATTATCATTGAGGGGCATATGGGGATTTGACCAGGAAGGAGCCATTTTGGCATTAGAGAGGTGCAGACCCTCGAAGTTCTGCGATACTATTCTGTAATCAAAGGGATTTTCCCTATTTTATTCTTTTATATCAGTTGGTTTCTATCATAGGCCAGGTTCTAGTCAGTCAGGCAGTCGGTCATTGTAAAAATAATAATTGCAGTATAGTACTAGTAGTTAAGAGATATACATACCTTTGTGATTGGTGTTCTTAACCAGAATGTAAAATAAGTCATAACCACTGCTTGCGATGTTAAGACCTTTACTTGATACCAAGAAGACACAACCAGTTCCATTATCATAATAGTTTTCGAATCCAAAGCAACTGCAGTTACTCCAACACATTTCCTGACAATCACTTATTCCATAACTAACATTTTTTATTTTGTATACCATATTTTCATTAACGTAAACTGACTTGCTATCAAACTTGTCACCAGGATTCCGGCAAGTAGGTATCTCTCCCTCACCCCATTTTTGACACCCTCCATTAGTGTTATACCCATAACACATATCAGCCCTTGCTATGTCACTTCCTTCCCTATTTATCAGCTGCCCAGTGTGTAATAGAGTCCATTTGGTAAAACCGTCTTCATTTGGAGTTGTGTATCTGAAGTACTCTTCTTCCTCATTAGACACAACTTCGACCTCAAAATCTTCTCCAGGTATATGCTCAAATCTATTGTTTTTCATCAGTTCTCCACTTGTCCAATAAACTTTTTCTCTACGCTTGATGACCAATTCTTTTCTTGTGGGTTCCCAATCAAGCCTGAATGGTCCAGGAGCCAGAATTTGTTCACTAATGGTTGAAACCAGTGACCAGTTTTCACCAGTTTTACGATTCACACCTAATTTCATCCCAAGGAGCAAACTGTCGGTTGGATGATCAAAACTTTGCCACAAAACAATGTTCTTCTGAATATCTTTCAACACAAAGTTACCTGTATCCAACAAAGTGGCAACAATATAATTACTGTTGTTAAAAGGTGGAGGTGAAGCATACAGGATTATTGGTTCACTAATTTTGGATTCTATTTGTAGCACACCAGAATAGTCTAGTGATAGAATTGCTGAATTTCTGTCAACACTTTGGTTTCTGTTAGCAATCCACACTAACCAACCATCTTTACCTTGGGCAAACATGCAGAGATAAGTGAGGTTTTCAGATAGCGGAGTTAGGTCCAAACTCGTGCAATATCTACCTTGTTTAGAACACAAATTGGATGTGGCACTGACATTCAGCCTATCTCCAGGCCTCAAACTATCAAAAAAAAATTCTTTGATGTAAACGGAAGAAGTACTACTCCACCACCACCCACACAAGTATATGAAGAGAAGCAAAACTTGAGGTTTTCTAATTTGTTTACTGCAAACCATGTTTAAGTAACAGAATTAGTGCTTCAAATGTTTGAAGATGATTCTGCAATTAAGTTTTGGATTCGTAAAGATGGAAATGGCATGTGGGAATGCAATGACCAATCTGTCATTAAAGGAGCTTTGGCGTTCATTTTTCTAATCAAAAGAAGACCGCACTGCTTTATGCCATAATATTGTATGTCTAACACTATATATAGTTTATTCTACTTATCAACCATGTGCAAAACAATCTCTTGACTCCTTTTTTTTAATACAAGTCAATCAATTAAAGTGTAAAAGATTGAGCTTTCATATTGATCTAAAATAATGAAAAATAAATTAAAGATTCCTTAATATCATATCATCCACCCATTGAGTTTTAATATGGATTTAGTCAATTGAATGTGTCCAAAATCCAAAACAAGATCATGATGATGAACGGTGATGATGGTCTACTAATTGATTAGTTACACATTTTTATTATTTTTATAAATTAATGATTACTATAAATGACATCGAAAATGACAAAGCTGTAACATCCAAATTTGACTATTAAGAAAGAGTTGTGCTATTTATAGCGACATATTATTTCACGAAAACATCCCGATGAAAAAATTGGCCAATTACAAACTAGTGCTTTGCGGAATACATGGGTGGTGGTTGGAAATTATGAAGGTCATCAAATAGATAGCGATGAAAAGTGTCCATTTGCATCGTGATGGCTTCACGAGCCAACCAATTCGGGATCAATAGCATTTTCCTAATAAGATACTCTAAGATTAGAAATTGATCCTATGAGATTAAACTAAGGATACCCCAACATCATATCAAAGATATTACAATATATTTTCTTACATTCTAACAATACTATATTATTTTTTTGACAGTAAACAATAGGCTTAATTAATGATTTGGTCCCTTAAGTTATTTGTTGGTTACATTTTGGTCCCATAAGTTATTAACGTTACAATTTGGTCCCTTAAGTTAGTATCTGTTAGCCAAATAAATCCTCACTGACAGTCTTTTGCCAAAACGTTAAATAGGCACATGTGAACGGTGACGTGACAACTTGCAATGTGTATCCACCTTAGACATTGGCTTAACGGTTTTGACGGTGGGGATTTATTTGGTTGACGGAAGATGACTTAAAGGGACCAAATTGTAACGTTAATAACTTATGGGACTAAAATGTAACCAGCAAATAACTTAAGGGACCACATCACTAATTAAGCCTAAACAATACTATATTTGAGATATTATAAATAAACGATTTGAATTCAAGAATTTCCTATGCAGATACCAGTAGACAACAATAGCCATTAGGAATGCTTAAATACACTAACTATCTCATTCTGAAGACAATGAATTGGAAAGCAAATTGGCTAGGATCTTTATATAAGGAACAATAAGTGAAAATTTAGAAATGACAAAACCTACAAAAGATGGATTTTTTTTGAAAATAACTTGCACTTTCATAAGTCTCAAACCCTAACAAAACAAGCAAGTGTCAAGCCCTAACCGAACAAGCATAACTCTTTCCAATTGTCCCTTAAACATCCCATCATATTGGTCTGTAGGAACATTCCATGATCCTAAAAACGTTTGGTCAATTACAAAATATATTAATTTTTTACCACATTGGTTTGACTAAGTACATATTAAGGGACTGAATTGATGATGGATAATATGATATTAAGGAATCTTTGACTTATTTTTCGTTGTTTGAGTTCCTAATCTTTTATAGATTAATTGACTAATTGATTTATACTATTTCTTTGTTTAAAAAATAAAACAAATATTTCTTTGTTCATATAATCACTTTGTTGTAGAATAATGAACGAGTCTTTAGAGGGTCAAAGAGCTGTTTTGCACATGGATAATAACTTGAATAAACTATATATAGTGTGAGATTTAAATATTATTTTGGCATAAAGTAGTGCGGTCTTCTTTTGATTTGAAAAATGAATTGCAAAACTCCTTTAATGACAAATTGGTCATCACATTCCCACATGCATGTGCTATATCTTTACTAATTCAAAACTTAATTTCATATTAATCTTTCCAGATTGAAGCATTAATTCTGTGATTCAACATGGTTTGTAGTGAAAAAGGGAAACCTCAACTTTTGTTTCTCTTCACATACATGACCATGTGGTGGTGGTGTACTACTATTTGTATCCATGTAAAAGCAGAAAATGATAGTTTGAAGCTAGGAGATACACTGAATTCCACATCCATGTTGGTTTCTAAAGAAGGTAAATATTGCATGAACTTTACCCAAAATCCAGATCCTAAAAGCCTCACTTATCTTCAAATACGTGTCCAAAGAAAAGATGTTTGGGCAGTGTGGTTCGCTAACAGAAACCAACCTGTTGAAATGGGTTCTGCAGTTTTAGCACTAAACAACTCTGGTGTACTCAAAATAGAATCCAACATTGGGAAACCAATAATTCTTTACTCTTCACCTCAACCTTTTAACAAGAGCACTATCGTGGTGGCCACCTTGTTAGATACAGGGAACTTTGTGTTACAACAAATCCAACCCAACGGGATGAAGATTGTTCTGTGGCAGAGTTTCGACCATCCTACTGATAGTTTGCTACCAGAGATGAAATTAGGTGTAAATCACAAAACCGGTCATAATTGGTCACTTGTTTCGTGGCTTGGTCATTCCAACCCAACTGATGGTCCATTTAAGCTTGACTGGGAACCAAGAAGAAGAGAATTGGTTATCAAGCACAGAGATAAAGTTTACTGGACAAGCGGAGAATTCAAAAACAATAGATTTGAGCATATATCTGCAGACGGTTTTCAGTACAAAATTTTGTCGAATGAGAATGAAGAGTACTTCACATACACAACTCCAAATGAAGACGATCTTACCAAATGGACTCTATTAGAAACCGGGCAACTGATAAATAGGAAAGGAGATGACATAGCAAGGGCTGATTTGTGCTACGGGTATAACACGGATGGAGGGTGCCAGAAGTATGAGAAGGTACCTACTTGCAGGAATAGTGGCGATGTGTTTGAAAGCAAACAAGGTTATACCAATAATATAATGTTAAATAATTTAGGAAATGCTAACTATAGCATAAGTGATTGCCAAACTATCTGTTGGAAAAATTGCAGCTGCATTGGATTCAAAACTTTTTATGATAATGGAACTGGTTGTATGTTCTTTCTATCAATGGAAGGTATTAATATTGCCAGTGGTGGGGATCAGTTTTACATTTTAGTAAAGAATACTCATCACAAAAAAGGTATGCATCCTACTACTACAATTACACAGCTTCTTGTTTTGGATCCATTATTATGCATTATTCACGATAACATGTAATCGCATCATTTTATCCATTATGCCAATCTTACTAGTTGGAAAATTACTTTGTTGCAGGGATGCATAGGAACGGTACCAGTCCCGGGTACGACATTCAGAAATTTAAAAAAAATGAAGGCACGGGTATGTTAATTAAAAGTATGAGTTTTTATACAACAATAAAGAAAATCAAATATACAAATAATAGAAATAAAAAAATTATCCATGTCGCAGTCCTGCATGTTCTTTCCATACTAGATAAGGTTATTTTACAAATGAAAGAAAGCATTTTTAGAATTGCATGTTTTGGATTTTCTGTTTTATTGGCAAAACATATAAAGTTAACCTGTTTTAATCAGATTTGATCACAGTTGACCGCTCCCAAGTTTTACTACATCACTTTGAAGAAGGGTTGTAAAATCAAACATGATGAACAAATAACTTCTAGAAAGAAAAAAAACTTATATTGGTTCATTTTGTTAATATTCTAATCTATGCAGCTAAACACATGTGGATATGGATAAGCACTGCCATAGCTATTGCTCTACTCATAATCTGTCTTTCCATTTTGTATCGAGCCAAATTGAAACGAAAATATATACTTGGAGGTATTTGTATTTTTTGACGAAAAAAAGTATACTTTTTACTTTCATATCACAATACCTTGATTTTCAATTTTTCATATAAACAGTGAATGAAAGAGACAGAATGGTGACTATGCAAGATCTTGAAGGTTCTGGTGGATCCTCTAGCAACAATGATCTAGAAGCTGATTTGAGCAAAGGAGATGAATTGAAAGTGTTCAGCTATTCATCAATAATATTAGCTACCAATGGCTTTTTATCTGAAAACAAGTTAGGACAAGGAGGTTTTGGACCTGTTTTTAAGGTGACTGCATTGTAAATTTTAAGGTGGACCAGTTGTCTAAGATGAAATTATGCACTTACTGTTTCTTTTAAAAGACTAATGGTACTTTTATTTTTTTTCATTACTGTATTAGGGAATTCTGCCTTCAGGACAAGAAGTAGCAGTAAAGAAACTATCACAAACTTCTGGACAAGGAATTACCGAGTTTAGAAATGAATTAACACTTATTTGTAAACTTCAGCATACAAATCTTGTTCAACTTATCGGTCATTGTATTCATGAACAAGAGAGAATGTTGATCTATGAGTATATGCCCAACAAAAGCTTGGATTTCTTTTTATTTGGTGAGAAATAATAATTATTACAATCTCCTAAGGTTGTGTTTTCATGTGTGTGTGTGTTAAGAATAATATAACAACTCTCCGTTCATAAGTTGCACCAATCTAAGCATATAAGTTGTTTCTTTAATTGGTTCTATATTATGATAAATCCTTCATTCGGCAGCAAAAACAGATAATTAAAATTTTGAATAGTAATTTAAAGTTTCTATGTAGAGAACAATAATATTAGTAATGTTGCCTATGTACCTGTTTTGTATATCTAACAATAACTATGGTTGTTTAATGTTTACTATAATACATTTCCTCACGACAATGTATTCCTTTTTCTTTTTCTTTCTATTTTTTGCTTGGGAAGATGCCACTAGAAGAAAGTTGCTAGATTGGAACAAGCGCTTTAACATAATAGAAGGAATTGCTCAAGGTTTACTTTATCTTCACAAGTACTCAAGACTCAGAATTATTCACAGAGATTTGAAGGCTAGTAATATTCTCCTAGATGAAAATATGAACCCAAAAATTTCTGATTTTGGTGTGGCAAGAATGTTCACAAAACAAGAAACTGAAGCAAATACCAACAGGATTGTTGGGACATAGTAAGTTTTTCTTCTTTTTTTCCTTCTTCAAAGTTCAATTAAGAATTGTGTTAAACTGAACCTATTTTATTTCATACAGTGGTTATATGTCTCCAGAATATGCTATGGAAGGTGTGTTTTCTACAAAGTCGGACGTGTATAGCTTTGGAGTCCTGCTCCTTGAAATCATTAGTGGTGAAAAAAACAATAGCTTCTATAGCGAAGACAGACCACTTAATCTAGTAGGACATGTATGTGATCATTTCTTTCTCTATCTTTCTAATCTAAGCATTGCGTGCATGTTGATTGAATTTTGACATGAAAAACGATCATTGATGTCACAGGCATGGGAGCTATGGAAAGAAGGTATGGTTCTTCAGTTGGTGGATCCATCGCTAAATGAGTCGTTCGCTGACGATGAGGTAGTAAGATGTGTTCATGCTGGTTTACTATGCGTTGAAGAAAATGCAGATGATCGCCCCACCATGTCCAATGTTATATCAATGTTAACAAATAAAATTAAAGTGGATGTTTTGCCTAAGAAACCAGCATACTATGGTGGAACAAGAGTTTTTGAGGAAGAGACGTATGCCGAAGAAGTTAGTGTAGATTCTGCACATGAAAACTCTAATTCACATGTACAATCAGTATAGATAGATGGAGTAAAGAAATTACCAAATTTATCAGATAAACTGTTGCTCTAGGAGTGTACTAATATGTAATTTTTTTTTGACGCATTAAATATGTGATAAATAAGGGTGTTAATGCGTCAAGCTTTATATGAAGTAAAGTTTACGATAAATGAGTTCCAATATGTTAAAATGTTAAAATGGGTCTTTTGCTGTGTTCTGTTAGCCAAATGTAAAATGTGGGTTGCGCTAATAAAATTTGATAGCTTCCTTTTCCACCCTATATGTTCTCAGAGACTCAGACGGCACAAAAACTGTGTTTTTTCAGAAAGTATGCTCCTTCTGCAAGGCAAATAAAATCCAAAAGATAATTAGAGTCTGTACCAACCTACTTTCCACGTTATTCCCTCTTCTTTACAGTTTATCGCTATGTAGATGCTCTCTTTAGAAACAAACACTTGAGTTCCTAAAGCCTCTCCAAACAGTCCTTTCCTTTAAAACTCTTGTCTTTCACTATAACCCACTCATCAAACCCATAGATATACAGATCCTTCCATATGGAAGAAATTTTCCCAACCTTCTCCGTTAAATTTAGATCCTCTACTGCTCCCTCTACCGAAATAACAAACTTGAATTAGACAGTATGCTGACATCATAACCTACTACCAGAGATGCGAAGACTAATGAGTAATGACAGTGTGTTAGGATAAGAGTGACTTGGAGAGATGACCAACGGAACACAAAGGGAAGATTCCAAAAAGCACTGCCTGGAAGAGAAAGATGCCCAAACACGTACTTGAAAGAAATGAGCAATAGACGGACATAGGACCAGAAAGGTGCACACATGCCAAATATGCTCTAAGAACTCACAATGATGTTTTGGCCAGTGACATATCAGCTAATTCTACTTCTTCCTGACAGCAACCAACAATGACCGTAGTAACTATAACAGCAGCTGACGGTGGCAAACGTTAACGTACGAAGCGGCTGACAATAATAACAGAGACAAGCTAAACTTTGAAAATATAACTATCGAGTACAGTCCCAAAATTTCGAAAACACGGAACCAATAAAGTGTTTTTGCCACGGGTCAAGGAGGATTGTAATTTGGTCCACTCTGATACCAGCTTGAAGTTATAGGTCTTAGGTAAAATAAGAAGAAATGTGATTATGGGGTAATATGGCAAAATAATCTTTATAGTAACTTGACATTTAACTTCTTGTCGGACAAAAACCAAATTTACAATTAACTTGATAGTAGCTTGATAAAAAGACTAAACACTAATCCGTATTTACATAGATACAAGATTTCTAATAAGAAAACTAAGATGACTAAGTAAACGGAAACTAATATATTAGGGGATAAATTTGATCCTATGAGATTAAACTAAGATACCCCAAGATAATATCCAAGATATTACAATATATTATCAAATATTCTAACAATAAATATTTTCTCTCAAAAAAAAAAAAACAATAATATATTTGAGATGTTATAAACAGCAGACTTCTACTCGTGAATTTTAAGCAACTTCAGGGAAAAGGAAAAGGAAGAAGTCCAATGCAGATACCAGTACACAACAGCCATTCAGAATGCTCAAATGCACTGACCTTTACAACAATTTCACAAAACATCATCCTATTGCATCATTATCTCCTTCTGAAGTCAATTGATTGGAGAACAAATTGGCAAGGACCTTTATGTAAGGAACAATAAGTAAAAATTTAGAAATGAGAAAACCATCAAAAGATGGAATCATTTTCGAAAATAACTTGCATTTTAACATGCAAAAAGATGAGTATGAGTTGCAAAGGAGGTTAATCATCAAAATATATAGCCTAATCTAAAAACCAAATAATAAAGGATGCAGGCTTCACATAATATTCATAGTACCAAATTGAAGGCAACAAATAGAATAATGTGCTTGCTTACAAGTTATAATACATGATATATCAAATCCATCAATGGTCCTCGTGAGCTTAGCTCAGTTGGTATGGACAATACATAATATATGCAAGGTTCGGGGTTCAAACCCCGGCCACTGCCAAAATAAAAAAATAAAAAATTCATCAATGTGAAATACATCTTCCTTGAAGCTTTTTTCTTCCAATTTTACAAATTCTTCTATTTACAATTTTATCATTTTTTTACCTAATTAAATAATTGAATCTAATCCTGGTTTCAAATTTGATTTAATCTCAATTTAAATTGTACATAAATTATAATTTATTCCTTAAATCAATTTTAACAAATTAAATCTAAACTAATATTTCTAATTCAATTTTAAATTAAAAACATAGTAATTCAATAGGGACTAAAAACATATTGAACCTTTCAAATATTAAGGGACTGAATATTAAATTTTGGCCACATTCAATTGACTAAATCCATATTAAGGAACTGACTGGGTGGATAATATGATATTAAGGCATCTTTAGCTTATTTTTCATTGTTTTGGATCAATATGAAAACTCAATCTTTTACACTTTAATTGATTGACTTGTATAAAAAAAAGGGGTCAAGAAGGTAGTTTTGCACATGGTTGATAAGTTGAAAAACTATATTCAGTGTAAGACATACATTATCATGGTATAAAGCAGTGCTGTCTTCTTTTGATTAGTAAAATGAACGGCAAAGCTCCTTTAATGACAGACTGGTCATTGCATTCCCACATGCCATTTCCATCTTTACTAATCCAAAACTTAAATGCAGAATCATCTTCAAAGCAATACTTTCTTTGTCATAAAGATACCCCTTGTTCAGAATCAGCAACTTCTAAACCAAGGAAATATTTCAACTGGCCTAGATCTTTGATTTTGAAGGAGTTATTGATGAGTCAATAAATTAGTATTTTTAATATGTTATTTGAGTTTATTATATTTAGATTTGATTTAGTTTTATTTAAATATTATTTCCTTTTTGAGCTATTTTACTTCAATTGCAAATAATTATATT
>Ga0228710_1004967_pt1 | contig 20877 bp, 10 predicted proteins | sample MedpolnodulmetaG_FD_177995 | JGI IMG/M metagenome (GOLD analysis project Ga0228710, IMG submission 177995) | Root nodule microbial communities from Medicago polymorpha collected in Santa Monica, California, United States - pink nodules | ecosystem: Host-associated > Plants > Roots > Nodule... | reverse complement strand
GTTTTCTGCCATGGTTTTTGAAACAAATCCGGTCTAATACGTTTTTTTTGTTTACAGCCATAATTAGACATTTATTTGATTCATTATTCACAAATTAATACCCAATTAATGGTGGAGTAAATGTGCATTGTCCTTGGAACTACTGATTTGACTTTTGATTTTTGTGGAAAAATAATCAGAATTTCAAAAACTTGAAGGCTCTAGGATTTGAATTAGGGAACTTCTATGATACACCCGTAAATTATGGTGTACCGGTACTCCTACTTTAAAAAAATTTAAATTAACTATTAATTTTATGAAATAAAGAGCTATTTGTTGATTTTTATATTTTAGAAAATGTCATTCACAAGGAAAAAACATCATTTCATTGTTTATAAAAATCATACTAATTTTTTTTTACATTTTATTGTAAAAAATAATCAAAATTCTCTATTATGAGTACTAAAAATTCAGAAAAATTAAATTTTATTTCGTCGACGTTTTTGGTAAATAAGATTTAATTATTATAATTATAGGTGATAGAAAACAATTTTTCTCTTAAAAAAATAACACATTTAACTATTAATTTAGTGATTCGGTGTACCAATACACTCAAAAATTTTAGTGTACCATAGAATTTGCCTTCGAATTAACCGGGCACATAAATGCAAATTACTAGAAAATCAACCACTACAACATAGTGTTTGCTTGTTTGTGTATACAAGTGAAATTATTATGCATGTAAGCATATTACATCTCAGTTTTTCTGTGAAAGTTTTTTTTTTCTTCAAAAATAGCACGTCATTTTTAAATGTAATATTTAGCATAATAATAATAATAATAATAATAATAATAATAATAAGAACAACATATTCCCCTTAAAAAAATAATATACATACCATTTTTTTTTAAATCTACATATTATAGGAATATTTTTTTTGAATATGTCTTGTTCAACCCAATCTAATTTGATTAAATACCTATAAAAATTTAATCTTAAGACCGGGTCATGTAACCGAGTTATTCGGTTTAATCCGATTCAGTCGTGCGGTTCAACCAATGACTCAGTGGTTCGACCATTAACCCATTGACCCAATACCCCTACCAAGTCGATGACCGAGCCGAGTTTTAAAACTATGATACTAATTCAATGTCTAATTGTATAACTCCTAGAAGAAAAGAAAAATTGATGCATTAAATTAAATAAGTAAATGTATGTATATACTAATATAAATTTCAAATTAAATGCCAACCCATTGTCTTCTTTCTGGAAAAAATAAACCACTGCCTTTCTATATTAAAAGGATTGATATGTTTTGACCCATTGTCGTCTTGGAGTAAAAAAAATCATTGCATTTATAAGTTAAATAAATAAATTAAACTAAACAGTCTTTAAAAACTTTAGTTAAAATTTGTAGTATATATACTCCTCGGTCAAGTATAAAACAATAGATTTCAAATTTCCTCCATAAAATCATCAAAAAAATTATTTCATGATGATGATAAATATTAGGGATTAAGATACTTCATTTGAAAAAAGGGGGATTTATTTTTATAAATACAAACATTTAAAAATAATCATTATGGTTTGCTCCAACCTTTGAACTATACTTTATTTTCTATATTCCTAAGCTATCTTATTATCACTCCCTCACACATAGTATTAATGACAGATTTTAATTATTAAAATTTTAAGTTATAGCTTTCAGTAAGTGCTATATATTGTCTCATTCTAATCCATGATCATTGTGTGTATAAATATATGCTTTGTGCATCAATCTAAATATTTTTAGTAAATGTTGGTTTTTATTGATCATCACTTTCCCCAAACAATTTTGGATGGTACTTTTCAACTTTGTGATGTAAGTTTTGTTAATCTTTCTTACTCCTCACATATACCTTTTCTATTAATTGGTTTATGTGGTAAGATAGATACTAAAGTTGATCTATTATATAAATTGGTCAAATAATTTTTCTCTATTTTTTTTTATCATTGGTTTGATATTCGACTTAAAGTTTGTTAGTCTATTTTTCTATCCGACATTCTTATTTTTTTTTCTTCTTTCTATTGGTTAGTATGAATATGACTATTTTTCATGTGATGTATGAGAAGAATACTAAGGAGGCCTATTGTTTCTTCTGTTGCATCATTGGTGCTCAAAAAGTCTCTTAAGATGATAGTTCGTGTAAGTATATGTCTTCAAACCATAATATTTGCATCAATTAATTTAAAAATCATGGAATTTGTATTGTGATGGTTATATAGTAGATGATATAGATATTATTTAATGGTTTTATTTTAAAATATTATATTTAAATTCATTATTTTAATAGGTGAAGTTGATTTTTATTAATGTAGTTCTAATTGTTATTATTTAAGTTCCCAAAATAATCAGCTTAATATGATAAGATACATAAATTAAATGGAACAAAAAAAGTTGTAAACTTAAAAAGTTAGAATTATGTCTATGTGGCACTTCTAAAAAAGATTCTCACAATATTAACAACTTGACTTTTCTATTATCTTCAAAGAATTAAAGAAGTAATTAAATATCAAATTGAATTAGTTTCCTTCACCATTGAAAAAATGGAAAAATGAAAAGAAAAAAAACAAAGTTGTTTGAAAGTTACTATAATACCTCAAAGAAAATATGATGTATGCTACAATTAAATAATTAAATCTATATGTCCACATAAAAAAAACGTATACACTAATTAAAATTGTCAAAATTAATGAAAAGTAAGTCCTAAAATTAAAAGAACATTAAAAGGATTATGCTATCAAAAGAAACTCCATTCATTAGATTGAAAACTCTAAAAATGAACGTTTTAATTTTTTCAATAAAATTTTGTCCCATCTTATCTTATATATGCATGATTACCCAACTCTACTATCATGATCATCTATGCTTTTATGCTTTGTTAAAGTGATGTGGTCTCCTTTTCCTTTCCTTTATTTTTTGTGTTCGGTTTACATTTTTGGTCCATATATTGGTTGATATGTTTTCTCAAAAAGAAGTTCATATATGTCACACTCATAGAAGATTATATATAGAGAGCACATTATTTTCTTATCCATAACAATAGAGAGAGGTGTGATTACCAAGATATGCTTTTATATCTATTAATTTATTTTAATAGTTTTCTTCCTTATCAAAACTATTTGTTGATGACATTTTTGATAGTTGAGTCAAAGTATTGTTCCTCATGATTTATTATTGAAAATCCTTTTAAAAATAGCTGACTTTTATTTTTTGGAAGTATGATATATTTTTGGAATTAGTTTGTTCATGGTCTTTACATGAAAGTTCGTTCTCTCAAATTTAGTTTTGTATTTAGTTTCTTTTGAAATACTTTTATACATTGATTTGGATATTTGGTCATCTTACATTTTCATAGAACATATTTTATTTAGGTTTGTTTGTTATCTAAATCATGATGACATTTTTTTTAGGAATTATGATTAACATTTATAAATATATTTTTTTGTTTGATTTCGTGATATTGGAGAATGTCTACATTGCATGAAATTTCATCTCAAGCTAAGATAAATTGAAGTTTTCTCAAATATCATAAGTTACGTTGATTTATGTTTTGAGGAACTTAGTTTGGTAAAGCTTGCCATTTTTTAAGGCATTCATATGTTTCACTAAGCCATATATACATGTATTATATTCTATGAGAGTAGTGGAATTTTGTGCAATTATTTGTGTGTCTAACTTTGGGTTATTCTTAAGCTAGATATTGATGATGTGTCACCTCTAAAAAAGCTTCATATCTCTCTTATTCCATTTCATAAATAACTTAACTTAGTTTGAGTTACGCAAATTCTCATTTTTATCTCCAACTTAGATAAATTTAAGTTTTCTTGAATCTCAAAAGCTATGTCTATTCATGTGTAAGAGTTGCATTGTACTTATACTATATACTACGAGGGTTATGGAATTTGAGCAATTGTTTGTTAGAAGTAAATTATCAATTTTGTCTTTATAATTGTCATATTCTGTTAATTCAATTTAGAAATAGTTGATCAATTTCCCCCTAATTTTTTATCATAATGTTAATGATTCAATATTTCTTTTGATAGAAAATAAAATTGTGCATATTTCAATAATTAGTTGGGAATAGAGTCAAATTTATGATATGGAAGATAAATAATTTTTTATTTTTGGAGTACATATTATAAAATTAAGGTTTCATTATAGTTTTGGTCTCTTTATTTTCACTCACAAAATTTGTCCACTATATTAAAATTCAACAATATTGGTCCCGCATTATTATAATAGACTTGAGTTATTATAGAAGTAGTATTATCCGACAATATTATATTTTTCTTAACAAAGTATAATAGACTTGAGCTTTTATAGAATTAAAAGAAAAAATAAAATGAAACAATATGTTAATTTGATTCTTTGCTATTATTTTTTATTGAAATGTTACTAAAAAGCATTCATTTAATTTAGTGTCTTAGGTTGAACATGTACCTACGATCTTTAACGCATATTAATATTGGAATGTATCTTTGAAATTTTGAAAGCTTGGATGTTTTTTTATGTTAGAACCGTGATGATGTGCAACTCTTAGAAAAAAAGTTACACTCTTATTCCATCTAATAATCACTAATATTAATGTAACTAAGCATAGATTACAAAAAAATATCATTTATTATTTCATAATGTCTATATATATGATTTAATAAAAAATAAACAAACAAAAATATGAATTAAGAAAGGTGACAAGAAGGTAAACCAAACCGTTGGCTAAAATAATTTGGGCCAATAAATGTCAGAATAAAATTTTAGAAATAAAGGTTTGATAGGAAAGTTCAAAATAAGTTAATTTATATATCACCATAAGGATTATCTTTTCAATAAATATAAGGGACGTAAAAGTACAAAATAAAAGTAAAAGTAAGCAGTTAGGTCACGTCGCGTGATTTCAAAGAACATGGTCAAAAGATGAAAAAGACAAAACCACCAAAGATTAATCATATATTAACTTGAACTTAATGCAACCTTAGCATGAATGACTTTAATATGATTGCATTATTAAGATAAACGGTGCCATAAAAGAATTTTCTTATATGACTGCATTATTAAGATAAACTGTAATATATGTCTTTCAACTTATTAAATATTATAGGATCCACCGGCAACTATATTATTTGTCATTAAAATATATACACAAATTTACAATATAAATAAATACAAAATCTACGATATAAATCAATACAAATTCTCATATGTTTTAAGGAATACTCCTATTTTAATATAAATTGATATTAAAATAATCATATCACTACATTTAAGAATATTATAAATCAATAAAATATATGTGATTATACTTAACACAATTTTTAATTTCTCAAATAGAAGTTATAATCCAACAGTTGCACAGGTTAAATACCTAGTTTCATAATAAATTTAGGGTTTTGTTAACCGGTGCCTCCGGGACACTGGTTAAGGAATCTAAAAGTAGAAAAAGTTGTCTTTAAAATATAAACTGTTAGTTTTGACTAACTAATTATTACACGACTTTTTAATAAAATCTAACTTTTTTTAGCTGCTTAACCAATGTCCTAGAGGGACACTGGATAACATTGTCCATAAATTTAAAGTCAATAATTTTGGTTATAAGTGGAGGACTCAATGCAAGACCAAACCAACAAATGACAAGTCATTTGATAATTTTAGATTTTAGGATTGACAACAGTTTTGTATTGATTGGGTTGATCATTAAAAATCAAGTTATGATTATGAAGTCGTTATTTTTTTCCCTTGCCTTTGGAGACCCGCAGTTCATAGAGACAGGAGGCTGTGGAAGTGTGGTTTGGGCATACACGGTTGGGTCTTTCAATACGCCAGTTGAGAGAGAAATATGAACTCAATGACGTTGCCATTACCTTCAAAGTCAGTAGGATTAGGTTTTCCAATCTTGTGGGCCTCACTGCTCTAACCACCGTTTGAGAGAGAAATAGCTGTGCCGTCAACTAAGTTGACCTTGAGGGACTGCCCCACGTGAATGGGATTCATTTGCCCCACACTATACTACTTATTCATCGTTGTAGTTTTTTTTTTAAAAAAGAAGCAAAAATATATTTTATACCCCTAAAAAAATAAATCTCCTTTCAAATAATTAGTTCAAAGATATCTTTCAAAAATATATATGAGTTTTTCTAGAAGCCACTCATAAAAGTGTCTTTTAACAACTCACACATCAAGGTGTGATTTTCACTTTTTAGTTATAACTTTGTTAAAAGACACATTCATAAAAATTCGTTAGTGTCTTTTAGAAAATGCTCATAGAATAACTTGTTAAAAGACACCTTCATAAAAAGTGTCTTCTAGCGAAACCCTATCAATCAATTAAGTTTAAGTGGTTAATGAACTTCATCAAATGATGAATTATTTAAGAGAACTTGAATTTAATTTTTAGGTGAAACAATTAATGGTCAAACTTTACTTATCTCTCGATCGAACTTCAGATTATTATGACCTTATTTCCGTGGAAATCGAAGGTTAACACCAAAAATTAGTTCACAAGAATTAAAAAAGTTATAGCATTATTAAATGAAAAATAATTAAAATTACCTTCACCTTGCACTTGAATAAGATGATAAGAAATATCTTTCAACTTGACTAAATTGTTAAATAAAAAATAATTAAATTTATTATGAGAAGTAGTTCTGAAAATGTTGGCATTGAAGTACCTTATTTAGTGTAAAAATTTACAAGTCTCTTTAAGAAAACTCAAAAGAATGGAGAGAACATGTTTTGTATTCTACCTAATCAGCTGAGCAAATTCTCACATCGAATTCTTTCATATAAGATGAATGGTGATGAAATGAAAGATGTTCCAAGAGATTGTTTTGAGCTTGACCATGTTGTTCTATCAACTGACATTTACTTCATATAAGATGAGCGGTGATGAAAGGGAAGATGTTCCAATAGGTTGTTTTGAGCTTGAACGTGTTGTCTATCCAACTAACACATTTCGTTTGACATAAGAACATAATCAAGGTCAAAACAACATCTTGGGACACCTCCCCTTTCATCATCACTCATCTTCCGAGTTTTCTCAAAGAGACAAGTAAATCCTTATACTTTTCCTAAGTAAAGTACTTTAATGCCAACATTTCAAAAACTTCTATTAATTAAATCAAATTTTACTACAACACCAAGAACTTACATTAATTAAACTCAAACCCAACAACATAATGATACAGCATAAAACAACAAAATAATACAACATCCACTAAAAAACATTCCAATACAACATAAGTCAACATAATAAAACAAACACAAGATCACAGATCAGCCAAATTAACATCTTCATTTGGTATCTGCATACAAGTCATGATTTCTTCGTAGGTTTTAGGCCAAATAAAATGTTTTTGAATATCTTTGAAAGGTTTGGCCAAGGAAGCATCCAACTCGATCGGTCCTTTAAAATTGTACTGACCAAATATCAAAAACATGGTGTTCACATTATCGTCCTTCATGAGCTTCATATGGGTGACTGGATGTTTCCATCTGAGACGGTCGATAGACGACGATACTCAACACTGTCCATTGTCCCTGTGTCTCTGTAGTTGAGTCGACCGTTGATTTAGTCCAACTAATCCTTCAAACAAGACAGTATGACATCGACGCAGACCCTAAACAAATTGGGTTTTCCACATTATAATAAACTACATTAACTTGGTGTTCAAATCTTCTAGATAAGCGTTCGTGCTTTGAGTGGAGTTGGTTTGTGGGAGTTTGAAGTGAGAAAAGTTTGGGTTATAAAGAAGTGTGTGAGGTGTTGTTGTTGGTCTGGTATAAGCCAAAATGCAACGACGCTAAGTATCACTAGTGAAGGGGTGAACATACCCTTGATAATTTGAAGGTATTAACGCAATTTTAGGGTGGCTAGGAGAAAAAAGGTAAGCCTAAATAGTAATTTTCCATACGGGATACCATTTGTTTGTAACCTAATGGTGACGTCATTGTTAGCCAAAAACGGCTAGTCTCTTCACAAGAAGTTCTCTCCATCTAAGGTCTCTTCATTTTAATCTTCTATGTGGGACCCCTAGCTTGAGGTCCAAAGAGGGAGGAGGACGTGCGCTTAATTTCCAAGCTTAACTACCACTTCATTACTCAATCCCTAGCACTTTCTTTCCTCTCTCAACATCGCTAGTAATGGAAAACCACCCCCACCATCTTGAAATGGATTTCCCCCACAACAACAGTATAGATCCTCCGATCATAGAAATGGATTTCTTCTCACCATCACCTAACAAAAACAACAAAGAAGATGATCTAGATAAACATGGCAGCATCATCAAAGAAGGATCACCAACACTACTCCTCACTCAGCATGATCCTGTTAACGTAACGTTTTAAATGTCGATTATATACATATTTAATTTATATTTTGGTAATTAATTAAAATCAATTTTGATATATCATTTTATTCTATATTAATTTGTTCTCATACAGACTGGACTGAATTTAACGTGTTCAAGTGCTGCAGTTTCAAAAGAAAAAAATCTTGAAGATTCTGAAACTGAGGTTTGTGTATGTACCATAGACCAAAATTTAACTATGTTAATTTATATTTTTAAGAACATATATATTTTGGATTTTTATTTTCTTTTTAATTTGTTATATGTGTGTTGTCAGATGAGTATACTTGAAAGTGAATTGAGGAGGGTGCAAGAAGAGAATCATAAACTGAGAATTATGTTAGAACAAATTACCAAAAGCTATAGCCAACTACAAGCTCAGTTGTTCATCACTTTGCAGAAACAAAAACCAGACCATGGTCAGGTGTGTATGTTTGATATCTAAGCCTGTTTCCTACATTTGATTATTAATTAATTTTCATCGTCAATCAGATGAATATATTTTTCTATGCTTTTATTTTATTTTCTCCTACTACGAAATAATGATTTGTTTGTTTCTCGATTTTTTTTTAATGTCTACAACTCTAAATGAATTTCTTAGTCATCAATAAAGAAAACAGGTAGCGTGCCTCACTTAAATTAGAAACCTTGGCTGTCTTTTTTCAAACTCATTCTTACTGTAATATCTATATCTATTCAGTTCATTTCTTTGGATTTTTCCTCAAGTATAGTCAAGAAACGTTTAATACATTACATTTTTATTAATTTTTTTAGGGGTACATTTTATTAACTATTTTTCAAATATATGTTTTTTTGTTTTGTTTTTATGATACATGACAGAAAGGGTGGATCGGTCATGTCAGTCCATTTAAACCATAATTATTTTAATTTTTGCGCAACGAGTTGAAATTTTGAAGATGTCACTATTGGTCATCTAATCAAACCTAAAAATGAGACAGTCACAGGGTGCGGGCATGTTGGTCCATCGGGTCTATTAATAATCATTTGTCCCCATTAATTTTATTTATAAATCATAATCAACTTTTTATTTCTCTTATATTTGACTCATAGAGATAGAGTTGAGAGGAAAAACAACTCATTTAATTAAATCACTTTTTTAAGATTTTAGTCTCATATGTTTTTAATATTTTTCGTGTCATTGAACTCATTAACTTCTTATTTTGTTGTTTTGTTGGCTTATTCAAGATTTTGTTGCGGTGAATCATAAACTTTTGAATGATAAAATTTATGTTTCTTATAGACTATTTTTTTAGGGATATTTTTTATAGACCCGTTACTTATATATTTTGTTTACCTGAAAATATGATCTTTAATTAAATTGTTTTTACGTTGTTTTAGTAAATTTTTAATTAATAATGTTTATTTAAAAAATTGACGGGTAGCACTTCAAACTACTATAAAACGAGACAATGTGAGATTTTCAATCATATACCTCTGGTTGGTCTACCCCAACCGCATTATTTTAAATAGATTATGGACGGGGTAAGTTGGCACTTATTGTCATCTCTAATTTAAAAGTGGATCTTACTATCTTTAATAAATATCTTATCTGTTGTACCCAAAAAAATACTATCTATTCTCCGTATTCTATTATTTTCATTTTATTTTTTTCTTAAAAATATCTATATTTTTTTCTTTTAAAATTAAAAACCGCCTTCACAGCTCAAAATATTGGCACCTTTTCAACGACGATTAATTAGTGTAATTTAAAGTAAGTAGCAACTAGCAAGTAACAGAACACTGAAGCCATAAAATTGAATTGACACTGACATTTTATGTTCTGAATATATATAAGATGTGTTGCTTTGTTGCATGAAGCACAGTTAATATGTACATTTCATTTATAGTGCTGAACAAAGGTAATATTTGTGGAACAGAATATGGAAGAAAATCATGTGATGGTATCAGAACAAAAAATTATGAATAATGCATTGGTTTCGGATGGAAAGCAGGCTTGTCCTCCTGATCATCCTGCAGAAGATTCCTCACATTCTTCCAAGTTAGAAGAACCAGCACAAGATCTAATTCCTTTCAAAAAAGCCAGGGTTTCCATACGTGCAAGATCAGAAGCTCCCCTGGTACTATATATTTTATACAACTACTACTATTAATAATCATCACCCTTATTGCACCATTGTACAGTTATATATAATTGGTGAGATCTAGGCTGCATATTGTTTTTTGAAGAGCTAATTGTGGTGGATATATATAGCTAATTAACTAGTTTAGAGATCAATACATACATTATACACTAATTAATAGTTGATGATTTTAGATCAGCGATGGATGTCAATGGAGGAAATATGGACAAAAAATGGCCAAGGGTAACCCTTGTCCTCGTGCCTACTATCGTTGCACTATGGCTGTAGGATGCCCAGTTCGCAAACAGGTAATCATTTATAAGATCAAAATCTCATTTTAGTCTCTAAGAAACAATGCATAAGATCAAAAAATGGCCAAGGGTAAACTTTGTTTCTTGAACAGGTCCAAAGATGTGCAGAAGACAAGACAATACTAATAACAACATACGAAGGCAACCACAATCATCCACTCCCACCAGCTGCAACTGCCATAGCAAACACAACATCAGCAGCTGCAGCAATGCTGCTATCAAGTTCAACCTCATCAACACTAAGAAAGGAATCAGCAGGATATTTATCTAATTCATTTCCCTATGCAACAATGTCAAGTACCCTATCAGCTTCTCAACCCTTCCCAACAATCACCCTCGACTTGACACAAAACCTTAACCTCTCCAGAGTTCCTCTACCATTGCAAATGCAACATCCGACGCAACTACTAGGGATTAACCCATTGTTCTTCTCACACAAGCTACCACCATTACTTCAACTAGGGCAACCGCCACCTTCATCTATGGTTGAGAGTGTCAGTGCAGCCATTTCTTCGGATACAAATTTTACTACAGCTTTGGCCGCAGCGATTTCATCAATTATTGGAGCACAAAGAGGTGGTGATGGTAATAATAATCTTGCAGGTGTAGTTCCAGGTCCAGGTTCACCTCAGCTTCCTCAATCATGCACTACATTCTCTACCAATTAGATAACTACATATATATACTTTCTCTATGTAGTATGTATAGGAAGAGAAGAGATGATTAATTAAGCATGCATTTTACTCTTTTCTTTGTTCACTATATATATGTAAAGAAATTAAATTAAATATCAACATATGAATAAGTGGAATGTTTGTGCATTATCCTTACCAATCGAGATAAACTCACCTTTTTAAAAGTTGAAGCATTTTTTTAATGAATTGAATACAATCTTTTGGAACAAAAAATTATTTATACAATTTACTCTTTACTAGTAAAGTCCAGAAGTAATACGGCAATTAAAAGCATTTGCTAATTTATGATTTAACTAAAACAAAAAACTGACTAAGTAAAAAAAGAAATTATAATATTTTCTTAACTTGTATAAAAAAATTGAAATTTATTGTACAACTTCAGTATCTGGTGTTAAGACATCCAATTTATTCTCAACATAGACCATGCTTAAAATGCAAACTTTCAATATTTTCTTAATTTTTTTCTATCCTATAATCATTTTGGTCCTGCTAATGCTTCTTAGTGCACCTTCCTTAAGCTTCAGAAAAAGAAATTGTATATTTGGACAATTTTTGTATTCTCTATCAAACTTGAATTTTAAATTTAACACATGCTTTTTGATTTGTTTTTATATGTTTGGAATGCTTCATGTGCTGCTGATTTTATTCACAGCTAAAAGTTGACCAGTTTTCCCAACCAAAAAAAAAAAATCAGCAGCTATAGGGGACAGCTTTTCCCCACTCATGTGGTTCTTATACTATGGGTGACTTTGGTGTTTTATAGCTGTGAAGAATAACAGAATAACAGTAAGATAAAGTTGAACTTGAGAATAGATAGCCTCACCAGCGACCAAGAGCATATTGAATACGAGTAGATAAAGAACTATACTACTTGATATTCTTAACTTGTTTTTAATGGTCCTCAGTTGGCTAGTGTGATTTAAGAACAATATTGAATGTAATCATATGTGTTGACACTGACACATGTCCAACACCGGACAAGTGTTGCAAGTCAATTCTAATGCTGAAGAAAAATCAATTACTATTTCTAGTCTTGAAATTTTAGAACACAGCATTGGATTTGGAGATGCTTTGAGAAGGCAGGGAAAGGCTTGTAAAATAAAAACCTATGGGAAAGCATAGTTCATGGAAACCTTTTTCGTTAGGGACAAAATGTGTGGACCATTGACGAACACAGACAAAAATACAAACAATAGGGGATTTGGCCCAAAAGGAGAGTTCCAGATTCCAGCTGTAGAATCAATTGCAAGATTTTCAAGCTTAAGAAGGAACTTTTCCTGCTTTTATTAGACGTATCTTTAACTTGAGGTTAACTAATGTATCTAGGGTGCTTGAGACACATTTCAAAACAATTCTAGGTTCAATTATGAGCAAAAATGGACATGAATCATCCCCAAGACAGTTAAAACATTTACGGCCTTGTTAACTTGTGTTCTTTTTCTAAGAGTATATGTTAGAAATCTACAAATACTAATAATGTCTGTAAACAATTTTTAACTCTTGGATGAATGGAATACACAATTTCCAGTGTGAAATTTTCATCTATAATACACTACATCTGTTCTAAGGGCACATATTGGCATTTTCCAAACATTTATTAAGGGAGATTCTGAAGAGAAAAAAAATCCTCAGTCAAGTATTCATTATTCAAGTTCATCTCTATACAACATTTATTCCCTTATAATTTATTCATGGGATGAAATTCTTTATAATTTATACCTAGATAGTTACACTTAGGCAGTTAATGCAACTGTGAGTACTATCCATTCAATCTGTTTATTATTTTCGTATGAATTCAGCAATGTTATAAGCAGTTAGGCTTTCACTGTCACATTAATTATTTCTTTAGTAGAGAGATTATAAGCAGTTCAATGTCATTGTTTTCTATCTTTGATACACAATACTATCCGAATTTGGACCCAGATTCCCTGCTGTAAAAACATCTCACAGTTACACAACGTAAGTCAATTTCGAGAAATGATTTGAGAAGAAGCGACTCAGATTACAATCGGCAAATTAATTCCAAATGATCTCGACCATTGATTAGATATCAGACAGCCAGATCTGTAAACACAGTTACAGCAGGGAATCTAATTCTGTTTCCAAACTTATGCCTTTATGCACTCATTTTGCTTTCCAGCAAGATAAGATCCTGAGGCCACCACCAGTGACTACCAGCCCAAAATAAAAATGAAAACAAACAATAACTCTTTATTATTATGTGTAAAAAAGGATGTAATTGATTAGATTCCACCTTTATAAGAAGTTTAGTTATTGGATTCCTTATTCAAACAAACATCTACCTGCCTCCAACTTGTGCAAAATCTTCAATGTCCAACAACATAGTAGCAAAAGGGAATTGTGTCAGAAGAATAACCATATCTCACCTCTACCAACAAACACACTATTTTCCCTTAGAACCAAAAAGAGACAACATTTTCATTTTTTTTCCTCTTTACCAAAGCCAAAGGTAGCTAGAAAAAGCAGGGCATGAAATAATTTAACTTCCTATTTCTTTTTTTTTTCCTGATAAATCACTCAATTATTTGTCACTGCACACAACGTTACAAGAAACAATCATCTCTCGGTATATCTTTCTGCAGACGAGCAAATCACAAATCAGCAACTCCACTCAACTTCTTATGTCAAGTGAAATTTTTGTCCTGCCGAAAAAACAAACCAAATCAAATTTCATCTATGAAGTACACTTTGGTATGATAATGCTATAAACTCCACAATTTACCAAGACATGAACCAAGCACCTCTGTTTTGATTATTTGAACTTTGTCGGTGATTCGACAAATGGTAACAGTCTGAACAATGGTCCGGGAATATCCTCTCCTTGAGCGGCTCACAAGCTTCCGGAAAAACCATGTCAGAGTATCCTCTAATGTTAGAGCAGTTCCATGGATAGTTTGAGCTCACATTGAGGGTGATGTTTGATAAGCATATGTTGACGAAATTGTCACCTTCTATACCTTCTATAAGACCTGCTTTTTTTATATTTTCACCTATCACATCCTCGATTGTAATCTTTTCGATTACTGGTAAAGCATTTGGGTCATAAGCATCATCTGGATGATCACCATATGAGCCGGTGAACCGAATAGCAATATCAACATTAGCCAAAGTCATGTTAGTAACATAGATGTTTCTAACATAACCACCTCTTCCAGGTGAAGTCTTTATTCTGATTGCAGTATATGAATCATAAAAGTGAATATCTTCAACACGAACATCCGATACACCACCCGACATCTCACTTCCAATAGCTATCCCTGCGCTTGTGTGAGTTTTTCCAACAAGCCTGTGGATGACAATATTTGTGCTGGGACGACCGAATGCAATTCCATATTCATCCCACCCACTTTTGATGGCAATCAGATCATCGCCAGTGCTTATATAACAATCTTCAATACACACATCATCAGAAGAGTCTGCACACATTTTGACGGTAAATGTGAGAATCTAGGTTTCAAAATTGTCAACTGCACACAGAACATGACATTCTAGTATAAAGGGGTATTATAGATAAAGTTAGTTAAGAATTAGTTATCCTTGTTATCCTTTTCATTTTCATATGGACTCATGTATATAAATAGGGTCTTTTGTATTCATTATCAATCAAGTTATTGATAAATGAGATATATTAGTAACAGGGAGAAAGTTCACCTGGATCAATCCCATCTGTGTTTGGTGAATCAAGAGGAGCAAGGATCGTGACATTCTGAACTGTAACTTGGCTGCAATATACAGGATGAATAGTCCAAAATGGAGAATTCAAGAAGGTTAAATTTGAAATAAGAATCCCAGTTGAATTCATCAATTCTACCAAATGCGGACGCGTATAATCCAGAGTTCTGTTCCTAAACTTGCTCCACCAGATACTCCCTTGACCATCAATAATCCCCTCATTACCTTCATTTAGACAGCAATAGAATCAAGTAACCAACATGTATAGAGACCACGGTTATTTGCGGAATATTTATATCACCAACCTGTTATGATAACATCAGTCAAATTACATCCATAGATGAGACTCCTATGCCTTCCACCTGGCAACTCCCTTCCTCGCCCATAAGACGGTAGAGGATCAACAACCGGCCAATCCTCAGAGTTCTGTAACAAGGAACATATACATATCATAATTGAACGAATTGCAAGATCTTAGCAGATTAGACTAAGCATGTGTTTGGTTCTACAATATTAAAATTTATTTTAAATGACTTGATTATGGCTACAAGTGAGTTGAATGTAAAGTGAATAATGTTTGGATAAACTCAAGTAAAAGTAAACTGAACAAATAATTCACCGCTACAAATCAATTTTAGAGGCAAAAGCTCCGAATTCTAGCTTCAAATTAGAATCAATTCTAGAAGCAAAATCAATACTACTTGAGAACATCCAAACATGTCAAAATCAACTCTACACCTCTGAAATCAATTTTGCCTCCTTCAAAAGTGGGACCAAATACCCACAAACTTAAATACCAGTGCATAATATACAAATCTGGCTTACTATAAAGATTACTTATACCCCAATTTTGAAAAATTAATACTCAATGCTTTTTTTTTTGGTACAAATACTCAATCCTTTTATAGTAAACTAATCCATATCTCAGAAATTACCTATATATAGTTATCAACTAAAATAAACCACCACTACATTGATTGATTAGTAAGAATAAGAAAGTTATGCTGAAACCGAAAGTGACATTCCAAATTATTTTCAAAGAGTGAATGCTTACCGTTGATCCAAGAATTATTGCATCCTTGTCCAACCACAAAGTCAGGTGGCTAATGAGATCAAAACTACCGGTTAACCACCGACCGGCTGGAACAAAGAGTTTGGCTCCACCTTTGTCTGAGAAAGAATTTAGGTAGAAAATCGCATTCTGAAACGCTTTTGTGTTGAGAGTGATCCCATCGCCAACTGCACCAAATTCAGTAATACTAACACTATGAGGCCTAACTTCGTCCAAGTTTGTCTCTTTGCATAGTGTGCTGCTCCACACTTTCCATGAGCTACAACAGAACAATGCAAGTACCAGAAACACATCCACAAGCTGCAAAACAGAAAAAAATATTTTAAAAAAAAATCACCATCGGTGAAACTACAAGCACTAGCAACTTCCCAACTTTGGATTCTATCAAATTAATTAAACCATGAACTAAAACAGCACAAGTTTATTTCTCACGCTTCTTCAAACAATAAGTAAAAAAACCATGCTGAAAATTATGAAATTGAAGTAGGATCAGAGCTAAAAACAATTCAACTCAGATCAGTTACATTATCAAAAACTGAAAAAACAATCACAACCCATTTTTTGTTTTCTCTAACCAAAGTACAAATTAATTGAGAATCAGCATAAACAATTAAGTGAATTAACTGAAATTATATCAAAATTAACAAGTAGATGATCAAACTAGTAGTATTCTAAAATAAAATAAAATAAAAAGTAGTTTTAGATCTTACTTAATTACTCCATTCACAACAACATTGATGCAAAAAGTGGAAGAGAAGTACTTACTGTTGAAGGTCTCCTCATATGAATGAGATCCGTTTTCACCTTTTGAATTGTGTTCCTAGCAATGAAAAAGACTCAAGAGACAAGAAAAAAGGTGAAGAAGAAGAAGATGAAGTATTGGTTAATTGGATTAAAATGTTAAGGTAGAAAGAAGAGTGATATTGATTGGGTGGGTCAATTGATCATAGAGAGTAACCACACACCACCACCCAAATCATTGATAGAGACTGTTGTTGCCAACAAAAATATAAACACCAGTAGGACCCCCCCCCCTCCCTTAAAAACTTTGCTTCTCTTTCTCTTTCTCTCTCTCTCTCTCTAAGGAAAGAGTGAAGAAAGAAAGAGAGAGAAAATGTAACTGAAAATAGTATTAATATGAATATGTGAGTGAAAGTGATGAAGTTGTTGTTGGGATGAGAAGAAGAGTGTTGTTAAAGTGGCGACAGTGACTTCCAACACAGACAACTATGTTTTCAGACAGTTACAGCTGTTAATTAAGGTTGGAACATTTGTTTGTTCAAACAATTGAGTTTTAGATTTGCATGGTGATGAAGATTCAGTTCAGTGAATGTGTTTTGATCTTGAGTTTCACAAACAAACTCTCACATTTACTCACAATCATAGCTAGATATTTTGTTTCCTTTAACTGCTCATAGACTATTACTACTAATCATTTGTTTTCTGTTTTTGCTATATTAAGTCAACATAATAATAAAAGTTGTTAAATGTATTATTGCCATAAAAGATTAAATGTGATATCATTTTCCAAATTGGTTCAAGTTTGCAAAAATTAAGTTTTAAACAGGGTATTAACTCATGTGAAATGAATATATGAGGAGGGAAGGATTGGTTCAATGGTTCATAAAATTGAGGGCAGATTAACTTAATTTTTTGTTACAAGTTATTGAATCATTTTACTTTTCTCTATAGGAAATTTAGTGTTGGAAATATAATAAGGAAATGCTAACCGGTGCCCCCGGGCGTTGGTTAAGGATATGAAAAAGGAAATTATATAGTAATTAATGCATTGAAATTGTGTAATTAATTTATAATAAAGTCAAAAACAGTTTCTTTTTATGGTAATAATTCCCTTTTATGGTATGCTTAACCAGTGCCCCGGGAGCACCGGTTAGCAGGACCCATATAATAATACCTAAATATTTAGGTGTCTTTGATATTTTTAGATATAAAATGAGATACTTTTTATAGTCGTCAATATTCTGCTCGGTGATAAATATATAATGGAAAACGATAATGTGCACTTAGACACATATAATTATTATATCTCAAAATATTTACTATTTCTCGTATTTATGATATATTTTTCTTCCATTGATTAAATTCGTCTTTGAATCTTGTGAGAAATAACACAATGTGGTTAAGAAGAATATGACGCTGATGGAAGTTAGCCAACGCTAAATTTAGATAGAGAAAAAAACAAGTTTGTAAGCGATAAGCATGTGAAAATAAGGTTTTAGAACTCACCAGAAATTGAAAAAACTCCCTGAAATATTATTGAATGAATACTACTGAACCCTAATGGGCCAAATACTAAGGAAACTCTAATGGGATCCAAATCTGAAAATAAAACATAAATTATTAGATTTATGCTCTTCCCCCAGCACAAAACACTCGCGCCCTGCAGCCATGCCAAAATGTCTCTGCGCTAGTTAACTAGCGCAAGTGTAAAATAATGCGCAAGTTAAGTTGAGTGGCGTGAGTTAAGTGGCGCATAGTTGCTTTTTTTTAAAATTTGTTTACTATATTCAAATTATTTTATTTATTTTATTCTAAAATATTTTATTTACTTTATTCTAAATTATTTGTTCACTTTATTCTAAATTATTTATTTTCTAAATTATTTGTTCACTTTATTCTAAATTATTTATTTGCTATATTCTAATTTATTTATGCATTTAAAATAAATTCGAAATTAGAAAATAAATTCTAATTTATTTATGCACTTAAAATAAATTCAAAATTAGAAAATAAATTCGATTTTATTCTAATTCAATGTTTATTCTAATTTATTTATTCATTAAATCCAAAATTAGAAAATAAATTCGATTTTATTTATTCAATATTTATTTTTTCAATACATAATCATAAACATAAAATAAATGCAAATATAATTACAAATAAAAAACAAAATTAATAAATATAACTCTCGTTTTATTAATATCATTCAAACATTACAGTAAATAATACATATATTTTATTTGAATACCATGGCAATAGCTCTTGGGAAAAATAGTTATTAGTCCTGTTGTGGAAAAAGACATCAAGATCCCTTGAGATAAATTTAAATTTGGTTCCTTTTATACCCCCACGATGATTCTTTTTACGCACGGTAAAAAGATTTTGGGAGTAAAAGGAAGCAAATCTAATTTTACCTCAAGGGATGATGTCTTTTTCCCCAACCCAACTAACCACTATTTTCCCCAACAGCTATTACTATATACCTAATGGGATAAAAAGAGCGCAGAGACTATAGAACACAAAAAGAAGAAGAGAAAGAGAGGGAGAGAGTGTGAAGGGGGTGAAAGTGATATGGTGTGAGGAATTAGGGAAGTATGGAGGGGTATTTATAGGTGGGAATGGTAGTATAGTTTATAAACATCATTAATGTGGTCAAAAAAAAAAAGTATATAATGGGTTAAAAACGTGTAAATTGAATGTTGAAAACCTGACCAAAGTGAGAGAAAAAAATGTTTGTTCTTCAACTCTGACCACCGGCCAACGTGCGTAGTTAACTCGCGCACAGGCCAGTGGTGCGTAACTTAAGTCACGCAAAGCTTATAAGGTGTGTGAGTTAAGTCACGTTGCGTGACTTAACTCATGCGGAGATATATTTGGAAAACATGTTGGGCGTAAGCAAAACGTGCTGGGGGAAGAGCAGAAATCAAATTATTAAAATTGGACTGAAATAATAAAATCTAATTTGCAGCCTTCATATGAACTCGGATGGCTTAAAAAGCTCATACATCATTGCAAAGTAACGTGTTCCACTTGTAAGCCAAACATGTTTTTTAATGTCATTTTATATTAATCATTCACATCAACAGCTAATTTTATCAAACATATTATTTTTAATAAGTAAGCTTTTCACTTATAAACTATCAACTATCAATCATCAGCTATAAATTAATTTTTCAATTATTAATTAATTTATTAGCTATAAGCTGGATTATAGTTTATCTTTACCAAAAAGAGCTTATGTGATTTGTAAGATGTAAGAATACCGAGGAAGAGAGAAGATGAAGCTATACTCATGTGCAAGCAAAGATGAAAGGGAAAATAGCCAAAGAAAGCAAAAGCGGTAAAGGACCAAATTGAAACGAAAATTAATAAGGGGGCCAAATTAAAATTCCATAATTATTTAAGAGACCCTTAATAATTTAGCCTTTATTTTATATAGAGACACCTTCCTTATATTATAGAACACTTTCAACACTATATTTTCATTTTATTTCTCTTTTTCTATCAAATCACCAACTTATCTTATATACATTTTATCTGTAACCAAAATCATTTTCTTGTATTATGTATCTTTTTATTCACACAATAGTGACACTTTTTTTGTTTTTGATAAAATGTAATACGATGGTTAATTTCAAACATTTTTTTAATTTACGTGAAATGGTCAAATACTATAAATATTATTGTCATACCCCAATTTTTGACCTAAGGTCTTACATTCATATACCCTCTGATCCGGAATATTATCTGACTTTTCAGAATAAAAATTCGACAGAGAGGTATTTTAAAATACCTCATTTTTGTTCCGATTCGGACCCTCTTCTCTCTTGATCTTTTTTTTATTTACTTTTATCTTTTAAAATTCCATCTTTTATTAATTCTCTTTTATTTTTAATTT
>Ga0228710_1004964_pt1 | contig 20882 bp, 6 predicted proteins | sample MedpolnodulmetaG_FD_177995 | JGI IMG/M metagenome (GOLD analysis project Ga0228710, IMG submission 177995) | Root nodule microbial communities from Medicago polymorpha collected in Santa Monica, California, United States - pink nodules | ecosystem: Host-associated > Plants > Roots > Nodule... | reverse complement strand
ATAGTACTTTGATTATGGATCCTGTACACTTTGAACAAATTGTTTAGCATATCCAATTGATTATTTTTAATACCTTGTTATTGTCAAAACTCAATAGGTGACTTGTGAAACACCCTTTGTTCCAACACATGCATTCAAATTTAGAAAGTTATAATCTTTATAGTCACTAGCGTTTAGACGGTCACTCCATGCTATTCTGTACGCTCTTTTTATTACACTAATGCATATAAATTATGAACGGTTATGTCCGCTCTTCTTATTGTGCTAATGTGTATAAATTATGAACGGTAGTTTTATGAAATTTTGATTAAAATTAATTTGATTTTGATTAAAATTATAGGTATAGATAATAGATATTTTCAACAATATAACAAATATAATATCTTTTAAAAAAATATACCAAATATAATATAAATTCTTATCTTTTTGAATAAAATCAACAAAATAACACTGTATTTGTCATAGGGTATAATTTGAAGGAAAAAAAGTCAGCTCAAAACTATCTATTTTCTTTATGTATAGTATAGATAGATAACAACACTTGTGCAAAAACTGAATAAAAGAGGGGTAAAGAAGATCCAAGGGTTCCTAGTCCTTATCAGAGTCAAAAGAGACTTGATGTCACTTGCCATCTTATCTTGCTTGGCAAGAGATGTATCCAATTTTGCTTCCAAGGCCTTATGTATGGCAGTCGTTTCTTCTTGCTTCTTCCTTTGAGCAGCCAATTCTTCTCCGACTTCAGCCTTGAAGGCTTCCATATCAGGATTCTGTAATGCCGTTCTGCTGAGAATCGAATGCGCATGCTTCATAGCCACATTCCAAGTGACTTGCTCAAGAAAGGGCGGGAATTCATAGATGCGTCCAAGATCATCAACCAGTGTTGGAGTTTTAGGAGCTTTTAGCTGCCTATGTGCTTTGCATCTGAGGTCCACCAGATCCATTTGATGAAGAACCACATCAAACCACTCCTTCATAGCCTCCCTGTCTGCTTCCACAACTTCTTTCCTAGAAAAATAATTAAACATGATTATCATTTGCAAAACAAAAATTCTAATTATTGAAATAAATACGTTTTAGTTCCTATAAAATAATTATGTCTAAATTAAAAAAAAAAATATTATATATTTTTCTACCAAATATTTGAAAGAAAAAATAATTGATAGATCATGACAGTAATATCAATTTAACCAAATATGAATATTCTTAATCAAACCATACCATGATCAACATGAGCAATGACAGACATATTACGAATGTTGTGTTTGTAGTCCACAATCCGACGTAATTCATCAGCTGTAAACTTCACCTGCAAATCCAAACACAAAAACAAATCAATATTCACACTCATATTCATATTCAAACCAAACATAAAAACAACATTGAGTTTAACTTACCAATGTGACCAGTCTTTGAAATAATCCACACACAAGAAAAAAGAGTGTTGTTCAGTTATGAAACATGAAAGATAAAAGATTATTATACGATAATATAAAGAAAGATAAATTGAATATATAAGAAATGATGAATGAGAAAATGAGAACTTACATCAATACAAGGCGGATCTCCACCGAATGACAGAGCTCCTATATATTGGTCGTGATCAATTCTCTTAATTCATCTCTTGATTTTCTTTATCATCAATCAAAACTTGATCATCCTTTTCTTAAACTTTTGCATTCCAAAGCTTATGCAATCTTCATACTTGATTCCAATCTTTTTCTTCAATGAATTTTTTTTGTCTTCATCAAAACTAAGCTAAGATAGATGATGAACATATTCTTCACACCAAGGTGTTTACAAATATTTCCCAACCTAATAGAACCTCACCAAAGACACTTAACCCTAAAGTTACCTCCTTTGTGAAGTTTAAGTAAACGTCACTAGAAGGGGGTTGAATAGTGACCCTTTAAAAATTTCTCTGTTTTCTTTAAAAGTTAGACTCTCAAGACTTTACTTGGAGTAAGAAGATAAGTAACACAATAAAAAAATATGCAATACTAAAGTAAATGACGAGGAAAGTAAAGAGTAGAGTTTAAGAGATATCACACAAAGAAGTTATCCTGGTTCACCCAATATGGGTTAGTCCAGTCCTCACAGCTTGTGTGAGATTATCCACTAGTTCTTGGGAGTTTCTTCCTCCTCTTTGCAATGTGCAAAATAATATGTATTCTCTAAGCCTCACCAGGCTTACACTCACACTCGAGCTTTTGAAGAGCTTGAGCTTGTACAACTATGTATTCTCTTAGCCTCACCAGGCTTACACTACTGATATTATTAGCTTCAACAAGCTTACACTATCACTCAAGATTTTATAGTCTTGAGGATACACTATTAAAAAAACAAAAATTAGTGAGGGATATTTAGTGAGGGAAAACGTGAAATCCCTTTCTAATTCCATCACTAAATTTTGCGACCAAGGAATTTGTGAGGAATTTCATTTTTTCAGTCACTAATTTCCCTCGCTAATTTTGCTTTTTCTAGTAGTGATATACAATCAAAATAAGATTTGATGTTTTGGATCTAATTACAACTTTCAAGCTACTAAGAGAATGAGAGATTGTATTTTGTAATACTCTTAGGATGGTGATCCGAAAATATAATTGAGAGCAGTAAGAGTATTTGTATTTGGATTGATTGATGAATTTTTTTACTTGATAGAAGGCTTGTAATTGTTTGTCAAATTCATGCTTTCTTTGTTGAGACAATGCTTCTATTTATAGCCAATCCTCATGCTTCACTATGATGCATATGTTCACACTTGTATGGACACCCTTCATGTTTGATAGGAATTGCAAAACTGCCATTTTCTCAATCTTTTGTATGCTGAGCTCGAGCATGTCATCCTCGTCCTCAACTTTAACATTAAGAGCCTGAGCGTGTCACTATACCAAAAGTACATGAACAGTAAAAAGTCATTTCACTTTTTCTTGCTTGTGCTTCAAGATGCATATTTTATTGTTCTTGTGTTGCTTTCCCTCCAAGAAACTATTTCTTTAATTATTTGCCTACTTGGTCACCAAGAAAACATAGTACATGACTTTTTGCTTTGCTTGCTCTCCAAGATTCAATCTAGGGCCTTGCCATCATCCTTTCTTTTAGTAAATGTTTAACACATGGTTTAATTGAAGAATGTATGCCAATTTGTCTTGCTCACTTGCGCAGGCCTTTCCTTTCTTTAATGCTTATGAGTTAATTCAATTAATTATCCTTTCTTAATTAAAATTGAATTATCATAATATTCTTCTTTGAGAAGCTTGATCATTATCATCAAAGGATATATTGCTTGAACATAATGTGAGAGTTGAATTTTCCTATCCTTAATAAAATCCACTCAAGAACACACATTAAATAACACAATAAAATTATAATCTTAATTTTAATACAAGTGTTTGTTTATCATTTAAAAACAATTATAAAGGGATTTTTGCTTCAACACTTTGATTTCCCAAGTTTTTATCTCTTGAAGCTCTACCCAAAACATGAAAATGAAGTCTTGTCTAGTGCTCATATCTCGAGAAAATCGTGTCCTGATTTTCTACCATCGTGCCACGATTTGTCTTTCGTACACACTACAAACTAAGCGTTACCCATTAAATTGTGTCACGATTTCTTCCCTTCGTGGCATGATTTCTACCAAGACAAACTCCAAATTATGAACCAAAATTGTGCCATGAATTCTCTAAATCATGCCTGATTTTTGACGAACCTTCAATCATCGATTTTGAGACAAATCTCAACACTAATCACTTTCATCATTATGAATTTATTCTATTTTATTTTCAATTGAAAATAACCTTTGAATATTTTAATTGAAATTGATACGCACACACACAAATTACATTTGAGTGGAAGACAAACGAGTAACAAGTTATGCAACTAAGCCTTTTTGGATGACAAAACTAATCCTCATAAACACAAAATTTATATGGAGACGGTATTTTAATTAAGTATTGCTTTAGTTGCCGAGTAGAAAACAATAATCCATGTGTAGACGATTTAACTTATCACTTTATTACTTGTTTAATTCGGTATATATATTTGGCAAATTGTCCACCAATGAGGCCTTTTGTAATTTTAAGATTTGAATATTTCCTTTTTCCACAATTGATTTTCAAGGGTTAGGTCATCTGTAATGCAGATATGAGGTTAGCGGCAGCTGTGGCCCTTGATAATGATTCTTAAAATAGTTGATGTTGTTTCAAGTAATTATGACTATAGCAAATACCAACATCAAATGGTTTTCAATAAAAATCAGTAGGAATGACATAAATTTATCAAAATATTAGTAGTTAATTGCTACTTCATTTGAGATAATTGATGGAATAAATGGATGCATGTACTTATTATGTTTCTAAATTTTTTTCATGGTTTAGATCTTTAGTATGAAGAGTAATATGCTCTTTCTTTATGATTACTATTATGGTATTACAAATAGCTAGATTTATTTCTAATATTAAAGAAGTTATCAAGCGTCTTAATCACTTGTTAGTTGTTATTGTGTGATAAATCTTCTTACCTCGTTTGATAAACATGTTCCCATATAACCTTTCAATTTCTCAATAGGTGTTTATTGCTTATTATTCTCACAATTAGCCAAATGATATATATAATATATATTATCATTTTTTATTGTACAATATATTTTATCTAATCAAGATATTTTTATTCTTATTTTATATATTTTATTGAATGATCTCTATAAATAGCATATGATTGTATTCAAGTTTGACAACAATAAACTATTGGTTGATCAATGATGAAAATCAAGCATTTTTTCTCCATGTTCTTCCTTTGTTTACTACTTCTTATATCTACTGGGGCAATTGAGACATCCAAAGATGGGAATCAATGTGCGTGTGTGTGTGTATATATATATCAATTGTATGTTCATTTTTATTTATTTATTATATTTAATAAAAAGTGTTTTTTAATTTGCAGTTGGTGTAACTACAGAATCCAAAACAAAAATAGGAATTGATGGTTGGCGAGACTGGGGAGGCTCATTTCCGTATGTTGAGAAAGAGAATAACGATGGAGGTGTCAAAGAAGGTGGACAAGGTGCAAAAGAAAAAGGTGAAGTCCATAAAAGTGTAACAGAAGGTTGGAGAGACTGGGGAGGCTCATTTCCGGACGCTGAGAAAGAGAATGTTGGTAGAATAAACAATGTGAACATGAAAAAGTTGTAAAAGAAAATGGTGGACAGCAAAAATTAAAGTCTCGACCACTTAATTAAATGGATAGAATGGTGGAGGTATACATTTGGGGAAAAAGACATGTGAGGAAGGTGGCTTTAACAATGAAAATGGAGGGGATGAGAGACATCGATGAAAATAAGACTCTATATGTGTATTATATCCCGTATAATATGTAAAATAAAATGACGACTTTATCTTACTTCATGCCTATTATTAAAACAGGGATTTTTTTTAATTTTTTATGGATTAATTACACAATTTTCAATACAATAACTAATATCTAATTTCCTTTTTACTATCCTTAACCAGTGCACTGGTTAACATTTCCCTTTTTTGAATTCATTTTTTCAAATTATAAATACAATTTTAATTGTATTTCTTATATTCTAAAAAGAATGAACAATTTGGAAGCAGTAATGTTCTATTATCGGTGATTGTTTTTATATTTTTACACTTTACGGTTCTGTTTGATTTGCATTAAAGAACATGACAGACATAACAAAAATGGACAACTGCACAACTTATTGTCTTGTATATTGTTTGATAGTTGATGCATAACACAAGACAAAAAATTGCAAAAATTACTATGATATCCCTCATAATTATATCTGTTTGTAGGGTAGGACTCACCTATTTTTATTCTGTTCCAGTGTTATTGTAAACAAGAAACAAGTTTTATTGTTCTCTTCTGTCCTCTCTATATTTTAACAAATCAAACGTATCAATATTTTTTTTTTTTTTTTTTTAACAAAACCCGTAGTTTTCATTGTTAGGTTGAATGAGAGACCTCTCACACATATGTCCCAAGTTAAATTCAAAACCACATATTAGACCGGACCAAAACCGATGTTAAAAGTAAATAAAGATATTAAATCCTCCTTCTACACTAGTTAAGCTGTGGGTGATCTTCTCCTACCCCCATTCTTTCAAAAGCATAATCATTACATAGTTTTGAGTCTTTGTTTTTCCTTTTATTTTTCAATATTCAATGAATTGGTTTTATTATTAAAATTTTGAGTTACAATTTTCTTATCTAAATACTAACAACAAAATTATCTATGGTATTGTATTATTAATATACTTATCTTATTAACATCCAATTAGTGCGTATTTGAAAGTCACTGATGTGGTTCCTTAGTCTTGACATACATGCCTTTTTTGTGACTGCTACATATAATATTTGGTGGTGGCAAGTTATAACGCATGTATCATATTGGTAGAGTTGGTGGATCAAAAGTCCAGCATAATATTATGATTTATACTTTCATTTGTTCTTGTTAACCATCATATATAGTTTCAATTAACGTTGCTAATTTGCTAAGTACGCTGTCTTATAATAATCAATTTTTGTTTGGTTCCAAACATGGACTCTAATAGGCTGCATGAGCTCAAAGCATTTGATGACACAAAAGCTGGTGTTAAAGGCCTTGTTGATAAAGGTGTTGTCAAAATCCCAACATTATTTCACCACCCACTTGATAAATTTGGTAAGGCTACAAATTCAAACAACACACAACACATTATTCCTATTATAGACTTTGCAAATTTTGTTAATGATCCAAAAACGAGGCATGAAATTACTAGCAAAATAAGGGAAGCATGTGAGACATGGGGTTTCTTTCAAGTGGTCAATCATGGCATTCCTTTGAATGTTCTTGAGGATATGAGAAATGGGGTGATTAGATTCTTTGAACAAGATGTTGAAGTGAAAAAAGAGTTATATTCTCGTGATCCAATGAGGCCATTTTCATACAATAGCAATTTTAATCTTTATAGTTCATCAGCACTCAATTGGAGGGATACTTTCGTGTGTTCCTTGGCTCCTAATGCTCCTAAACCACAAGACCTGCCACTAGTATGCAGGTTAGTTTTTTTTTTTTTTTAATAAATAAAAGCAGTTTAGTTCATGTTTTAATATTACCCACTACTAAAAGATATAAACTAACGTCCCGTAAGCACAACTCAATTGATAGCTGCTAAAATAATGATATGTAGTCTCTAGAGGTCTGGATTTAAACTTTAAATTCTCTATTTCTCTATATTTAAAATGTGTGAGTCTCAATCACTAAACTACTTTACAAAATAAATAAATATAAATTAACAAGTGAAATTTAGAGTGGAAAGAAATGAATTTTCTTCAGTTTTGTCACTCAATATCAGTCCCAGCTAGTTGATGTTATAATGTAGCTATTTTTTTCTCTAGCTAGGTATGATATTTTATACTAATTTAATCATTGAATAAATTAATGTATGAAGATGTAATCAGGCTATGAGTAGGGCTGAAATATTTAAGTCGAGCCTAGGGATGATAATTGGACCCAGGCCTCATGGATACTCGCAAAAATTACCCATAATGGGTAGGGTAAAACCCCGCTTTCATGAGTTTTGGCACGGGTCCAGGTAATACCCACAAATTTTAATGGGTATGGGCACGGGTAAGGGTACTATACTGCCCAGCCCCGCAACCTCGCATGTACATATTTATATAATATCATAAATAATTTATTTGTTTTTGGTGTATAATTAATTGATTTATTTAGCTATTTAAGCATAAACCTAAACCTAAATCAAAAAACTAATTAATACAATAACAACTCCATCCCGTCGATTTACAATTTTTTAGGGATATTTTGGATGTTTTTTATTTGACTAAATATTACGATTCGTACGATTTGATGAGTTAATTTAAAAAAAATTGGACCATAGTTTTATTTCAATTGTGATGTTTTTATTGTCTTTTCATAGTTAAAATGCAAGTAATGGGTGCGAGTATGGGCACTTAGGTACCCATATGGTATGGGGAAGGGCATTAAAGTTGTTGCCCACGAGGATACGAGCACAGGTAGTTTTTGTAAATGCGGGTATGGGGAAGGGCACTGTAGTACCCTACACATAGGGTATCCATTGCCATCCCTAGTCGAGTCGAACTTGTTTAATTCGACTTAATAAGAATTAAAAATTGATTTAACTTGAAACTTCGCTCGAGTTTGATGCAAACATTTTTTTAACTCGAACTCGACTCGTTTTTACACAAATGGTTCAGTTTGTTAGGTTTAACTTGTTTGCTAAACTCATAATTTAAAAGTCAATTTTTGTTGGGCTAGATATATTTTAAAGTTCACAAATGTTGGGTGTCTTTTTTTTGGGACAAGTACCCCTTGTATTTTTTTTCCTTCTGAATTGTGGGTTAAGTACTCCATGTATTTCTCTGTTTAATAAATTTTGTTGTTAAAAAAAAGATATGTTTTTGCTCCCTATAAATATATAAATTTTATATTTTTAGTCTCTCTAAAAAATTTCTTTGACTTAGTATAGAATTTTTTTTCATAATAACTTATGTTATCTATTTTTAAGTTAACTCTTCTCCAAAAAATTGGTCTTTTTTGCTAATATTTATAAGAGAAAAATCTCATTTTCTTTGCCCCAAAATATAAGAGAAAAAAAACAATTTTCATGCAATTTCAAAAAAATCATCTTTTTCAAAATAAAATTATATGCAAACTGCATTCAATTTGTTCTCATTTCTATTTTTAAGTTAGTCTCTCTAAAAACTTATTTTTGGTAGTGAGAAAAAAAAAACCTTTATAATATAACAACGTGAGATTTATTTTATTTTATAGGATATTATTATCTCACAAATTAATAGATAATCTTGTAGTCATTATCATCACCTTATTTTGTACTTAAAACAATAAAATACTATGTTGGTAAACCACGATCGGAGCACGTGCGCTCTATTGCAAAGATAATATACAAGTATTCGAGACTACTTTCTCCTTGTATACACACGTACTCTTAACAAATTATATAGTTTTTAGATAATCAACAAATTATATAATATATTTTGTAAAAAAAAAAATAAAAAAATTATATAATATATATTAGCTAAGTCAACTATAACATTATAATATATATTAACTGCATTATTATCTTGTAGGGATGAACTTTTGGAATATGGTGAATATGTAACGAAACTTGGAATAACAATCTTTGAATTACTATCAGAAGCTCTTGGATTGCATCCAAATCATTTAAAAGACATGGGTTGTGCTAAGGGGATTCTATCACTTAGTCATTACTATCCTGCTTGTCCTCAACCAGAATTAACTATGGGAACCACAAAACATTCTGATAGTTGTTTTCTCACATTGCTTCTTCAAGATGACCATATTGGTGGCCTCCAAGTTCTTCACCAGAACAAGTGGATTGATATACCTCCAATACCTGATGCTCTTGTTGTTAATGTTGGTGATCTTCTACAGGCAAGTTGTTCTTTTTTACTATTCTACTTATGTAGCATATTTTATTGGAGAATAACTCGTACATTTTTTTGGAATAAACAATGTGTTATATTTTACTATTCTTTCTTTCATATGCACTTTAGTGTATAACTTTTTTTATTATCACTGAATCATGTGTGCATGAGTTTGTCTGTTAGTTTTTTCCTATCCAAAATATGGACGGACATGAAGACAAGTATTGTGGTATCCTACCAAAACTCTATTAGTTGTCATCCCTAATAAGGAATGCTCTAGTTTTAGAATCTCCATTGTGAAAATTTTAGGCTTAATAGCAGTTTTAACCCCCTAATTTTTCCAAAGTTGCGATTTTGTCTCCCTTAGAAAAAAACTACAAAACCGCCCCTTAAGTTTTGAATTTGTGGCAGTTTTGGCCCCGAAGGCCAATTTTGACTCGGTCTACGCTGATGTGGCACCCTAAGTGAGGTACAACGTGTTTTTTTTTTACCAAAAATTGGCCTTGGGGGGCCAAAACTGCCACAGTTGCAAAACTTAGGGGGCGGTTTTGTAGTTTTTTTCTTAGGAGGCTAAAATTGCAACTTCGTGAAAGTTAGGGGGCGAAAACTGCTATTAAACCAAAATTTTATTATTGATGAACTATGAGAAAATATGTACATGTGAGTTTTAAAACCTGGAATTGTTTTGTGAGTAGTATTGAAAAATATAAAATGTTCGGGCAAACATAAAAAAACAGTATATTTTTAATAATAAAAACAAAATTAATAAAAAAAGATTGAATATTGTAAGGATAATATCTTTACGTGTGTGCTTAAACACCGTTCATTTTCATTTATTCTTGTTATCATAGAAGAATACCTTACACCCATTGAATGTTGACGTGGCATTAATGATTGATGATGTTATCAAAGTACGGAGTGGCATGCAACCATTATATATACTTTTGTATAGGATTACTTTACATTTTGTTTTACAAAATACTCTACATGTTCTTACTGTGTGTGGAAGGAGCTTTTATATATAGATTTTTTTGCTAGAAGACACATTTTATGAAGATGTCTTTTAGCAAGTTATTCTATGAGCATTTGCTAAAAGACACTAACTAATTTTCATGAAAGTGTTTTTTTAGCAAAGTTAAAACTAAAAAGTGGAAATCACACTTTCATGGGTGTCTTCTAGCAAAACCCATATATATATATATATATGTATGAATGTAGCTAATAAATATTGTTGTTTGAGTTACAGCTGGTAACAAATGACAAATTCAAGAGTGTCGAGCACAAAGTGTTGGCAAACATCATAGGTCCCAGAGTATCCGTTGCATGTTTTTTCAACGCAGATCTTAACTCTTTCTCAAACCAATATGGACCTATAAAAGAATTTTTATCAGAAGACAACCCTCCCATATACAAAGAAATAACTATTTCAGAATATTTAGCCTACTACAATACAAAAGGGATTGATGGGATCTCTGCTCTTCAACATTTCAGAGTTTGACTTGGCCACTTAAGTTGAAAATTATGATGTATAAGTTGCTATTACTCTTTGCAAAACTTTTGTAACTCTTTTTTTGTTTGATTTGATTTTTGAAATAAATGATATTTGCTTTTAAATATAGTTTTTTTTTACAAAATTTAATTATTGTTTTTGGTCCTTCGATAGTTATTCATGTTGGTTTTAAATCGTATAATAATTTGCTAGACATACCAATTTTAGTCCATGAAATATGAACTAAATCGTATAATACCCAACACTTCCTTACATTGGGTCAATGATGGAAGACCGGTAATGGTGCAAAAATTAATGTGTGGAACATGTCATGGATACTAAACCACCCATCTCTTAAATCATCCACCACCCCTCCGCCTTCCTATGAGGACCTAACGGTTAACCACTTGATGCACCCACGATCCACCTCGTGGGATCATGCTCTTGTGCACTCCCTTTTCAAGCACTCAGATGCTACTGCAATCATTGCCATACCTTTGTATTCCCGGCCTATAGAAGACTCCCGTGTATGGAAGGCAACAAATTATGGCTCCTATACGGTTAAATCTGCGTATAGAATATGTGTTGGAACATTGGTGTGAAGTTGGAAGGAAATTGAAAGATTAAACACCAACTAACAAGACTTTGAGCTAGAGTGATGTGAATTGAAAAAATAGAAAGTGGGGGTCCCACATAAAATAGAACACACACATTACTAGTGTTTAAATTGCGGTATTTAATTTTAAATACTTGATAATGACAATGTCCCGTCGAAATTAAGAATGGTCTAAATAGTACATAAATATTCTTTCGATATTTTTCTACTTTTGGTGAAATTAAAAGTCTGAATGGTGGTATCATCATATTTGAGTGGTCGTAGACTCGTAGTACCATATTGCTATTTTGGAGAACTTAAACATCAGAAGGGTGATAACACCATATTTGAGTGGTCTTATCACCATGTTAGAATGATTTCAGTATTAAAGAGTGGTCTTGGTACCATATTGGAGGTGTAAATCTCGAACTGTTTTTACAATGCAGTAGTTAACCGCACAATTGTAGTTGTGCTTGTTTTATCCTGTAGACGGCGTGATTGATAGTCTACGTTGCACAATTTTGAGCAGTGCCACGAAACATCTTAAAGAGAGTGACATGGTTGTGACTCAACCTAGTGACAACTTCGATAGATATTCTTTCTCAAAATAGAATTTGAAAATTCAAATACAACAATTTGGAAATCCAAAAAAAAAAATTTAAGACGTTTCTTTCTGTCATGTCTACCGAAGTTATTACTATCTCGAATCCTTAAATAAAACAAGGATAAAACAAGCTATATGTTATGAAATAAACTAAAAGCACAAGATCGAAGAAGAAGAGGAAGAGGAAGACAAAGACGAAGAAGAGGAAAGAAGTATTTTTATATGATGATGATGATGAAAGTATTTGTATTATTCCCTTCACAAGTGTGTCTTTACAAGATGATGATGATGATGATGAAAGTATTTGTATTATTCTCTTCACGAGTGTGTCTTTACATCAAAACATGAGTCTTATTTATAGGATACAAATAAGCAAGTGAATGATCACATGCAATCAAATACCACTAACAATTCATTTACTAATGGGAGTTATACGAAGTTGGAAGATCAAGAATGGACATCCACCAACATTATTATTTATAACACTCCCCATTGGATGTCCATCAAGGATATGCCTCATTAAAACCTTACTAGAGAAAAACCCGGTGAGGAAAAAAATTCTAGTGAAGGAAAAAGAGTACAACATCCTTTTATGTCATACTCTGCCTCGTTAAAAACCTTACTAGGAAAATCCAATGGAATAAAACCATGGTTAAGGAAAAAAGATTGCAGAACACATTCGTGTCTCCCCCTCATAAAGACAATTATATATGAGACGAGGAAGGTTAAAAAATCTTTTACGCTAGTTACCTGAAATCTTTACTTGACGATGACTGTATAGAAAGATACGATATAGCTCCATGCTCTTCTCCAAATTAGCAGTTATCGATATATTGTCTTCATATTGAGTTGTAGAAAGAGTCTCCTTATAAAATTAGAAAACCACAAGTTTCTTGTATGTGTGAAATCATAATCCTTAATAAAGAGCATTCTCCACTTCCTTGATGTAGTGCTAACATTTTCAAATGATTGGATGATATTGTTCTTTTTGACCAATTCAAATTGTTCATAATTTTCTTGAGGACGTGATCTTTACTCACATCAAGTGACATCACAATCATTCTATTACATAATCAACTAGATTTTTTCATATCGACCTTTATATAACAAATTTTAGAATCTCTTCAGGAGTTCTAATAATATTTATATGATTATCATAAAATCAATTATAAGAAATTCATTTCCATGGACAAATGATGTCATCTTTTCAATAATTTTGATAGTATGTATTACGCAAATGAAATCCTTCAGGGAGTTTCATATATCACTATCAAGTGAGTCATATAAATAAATTGTAGCACATCTTTCATATAATTTGAGTCTTTCATGTGCTACTGAACTTAATAAAGTATGAAAAAAATTCTTGAATTCACTTCATTAGGTGAGTATTTCTCTAAACAATATATGTCTTTTAAAAATAAATGGTAGATATTTACCAATTCACTTCAGTGAACATATCAAACTCACTCTCTCTCTCTCTCTCTCTCTCTCTCTCTCTCTCTCTCTCTCTATATATATATATATATATATATATATATATGTGTGTGTGTGTGTGTATATATATGTATATGTATGTATTTTACCATAGTAATTCCTTTTTCGCGCGAAAAATCATATATATATCCATTTAACTTCACACCTTCAAGTGTGTGGACTACAAGTCCAAACAAAGTCTAGTTTATGAAGCGAGTTTGATTTCACTAGAATTGTCTCTTTTCATTTGTAAATATTTTCATTATCTATAAATTTAATAGACTTTAACTCATGATCCTCATTATTACTTATCACATATAACGCTACATTATATGCAAAAATACATCAACATTGACTTCATTTCGGTTCCATCTCATTCCTTTGAGATCTTTCATTCATGACATAATTTATTAATATTTCATAAGTTTCAGGTACCTGATTAGTTCTTTTGGAACTGAAAAATCAATTATGTTAGAAAACTCTTTTAAGAGTTTCTATATCCTCGTTTGATTTATCTTTCTTTTAAGCTCATTTCCATATTCGAGGTTTTTTATATTTGGAACTGATTGATCTACCATGCTTCTGGCACGATTGAGACTCACTTGCAATATTAGATTATCCGACATGGAAATCTATTTCGTTTGGAGCATTAACAGCTGATAATTGATTTCTTTACCTTTGCAAATGAGTTATATCTTGAGGATCAAGACGAGACAATAATATTTCCTTTCAAATAATTTATTTGAACTTTAGGTTCACATTTTTCAGCTGCTTATTATCTCACCCTAATATTGGGAAAACTAATCCATCAATTGATAACCAGCCTACTGAGCTGTAAATAAGTTGGCTCAACATAGTTAATGATAGATGGAGATTCATATCAAATATATTTTTCCTATACTATTTCAAGATTTATCTTAGTGCATTATATTGGAGCAATTGTGATATACACAATACATCCAAAATCCACTTGGATGAGAAATATTAGGTTGTTAACCTAAAACCAACGATAGATTAAGGGGAGGACTTATATATAGTAATGTGTTGGCTTGATGCAAATCAATATCTCAACATAAAGATTATTGATTCCTAAAATAGAGTTTATAAGATATGGTCTCATAACCAAACTAGAGTTTATAAGGCATCGTCTCATAAGTATCAATTATACAATTAACTTTAGACGTCTAAAGAATGGATCTTCAAGTCCATTTTTATGAGCATAAACTAGCAACTGTTCAATGTCAATTTCAATTGACAAATGATACTTATCAAATGCTTTCTGAAAAGTTCAGAAAATAATCTCTTAGTCAAATTGTTGACATAATAATCTCACAAACTTCTAGTTGTGAATATACATGTGATCATTTAGTTGATGCATTGATTCAAATCATATAATATTCAAGTGATTCACATGATCAATGCATTAGTTTAAATATCACCTTATAGAAGTGAGAGACTCATTCTTTTAAATTGTCAACTTTATTTGAGAACTAGTAACACACACAAGTTACTAGTTGAAGAATCTTCTACCTCTTCAATATATAATTTTTTTTCAACTAGTTTTCGCATCATAATAGATCCGGGATAACCCAACCGATCTTGCCAACGATAAATTTAATATTTCTATTGCACTAATATAAGTGTAATCAAATCAAAGACAAAAATAACTTTTCTACTACACTTATTTTCTCCAAATATTTTGTAATATAGAGATATTTAATATCTCCATTTTTTTTAATATGATATCTATTTAGATGGCTATATTAAAACTCAATTAATTTTTATGAGACTTAGATTAATATAATTCAATCTCAATATGTAACTTTGTTCCTTCATGTAACAATATTATAGCTCTTTAGGAGCCTTCATTGATCTTGTAGTTCTTTGAGAAATATATCACAAATGATCAAAATGAACCGTTATTTAAGCAATCCTTCAGGGATTGTTTAAGACACTCAGCGTGGGCATTTTGAAACATGATTTGTAAATATCTGGTTTACAATAATATATGATTAATTTGTTTTAATTCATTTGAAACAATAATGAACAACAAAATAATTATGTTCAAATGAAATTATATAATAAATATTCTAAAGCCTTGAATCATCTATTGCATTATCATAGATATATCAAATATAAAAATAACTAATCCAAAATTTTCCCACAAATACAACTTTTAAATCATACATATTTATCAGGTGAGTAATTAGACATCACATATTGTTAGTAAGACATATTTTCTAGTTTGATATCTCCAAATTTTATATTTATATGTAAGATCAAGATCAAATAAATATATTTCATAAGGAAATATACATATCTAACATATAATAATCTTGAAGGATTTAGAAGTAAATAAGAGAACGTCAATTCATAGAAGATGTTTTCAAGAGTTATGTAGAAAAGAGTTTGTGCTTGATTACATTGTAGTTCAGGCCTTCTAGAAGACCTATGCAATAAGAAAGAAGAAAATCATAACCAAACTTTGATCATAGAATAAGGAAACAATATTGCATGTTTCAATTCATATAATAGAAATATGATTGTATCAAGAAAATCATTGATCAAACACTAATTTCCCAAACGATCCAAGTCCATACTAATAGAATTTTATGATCTTGATATGTATTGTATCAATACTAGACTCTACTATATCAATTACCATAACCACAACATTGGTTATATAAAATAAATAGTATGAACCATTCACTTTTGGGATTGACGTTTAATGTGACCTTTCACCATTTTGATCAAGAGTCACTCTTTGTTCAATTACAAATGTGACTAATCTTTCAAAAATATTGTTGAAGATACTCACTTATTTTGCTACTTCAAGAACATTTCGAATGACATAGACATATTTTCTCATATTCTCTCTCTCTCTCTCTCTCTCTCTCAACAATGATAAAGAAAATCACAATAGTTTAATTTTGCAATCTTTCACGAATGCTTGATATTAAGTTATTAGTTCTTCTAGAACCTCAAATCTTCATAAATAATGGGAAAAAAATTCATTTTCTGAGCAATCCTTTATAGATGCTTTAATATTAAACTTTAGTTCTTCAAGAACTATATCTCAAGTCTTCAAAATCAATGATCAAGAAATTTTCTTGTTTGAGCGATCCTTAAAAAAAAAATTAATACTTCAAGAACTATATTACATACTCAACGTGTAACTCTTCAATACTTTTATTTTAAAAATTAGACAAAGATAAAATAGATCTTATTTTCAACCATAAATCTATCTACACCAAGGAAGATGATAATTTTTCCTATCCTTTGAGAATGCTTGATATTAAATATTTAGTTCTTCAAGAATTATATATTTCTCAAATCTTCATAAATAATGATAAAAATTTGATTGTTTGCAATCCTTCAAGGATGCTTTAATCTATTTTATTTAATTCTTCAAGAATTATATCACTCACGATCTTCATAATTGTCAAGAACAATTCTTTATTGTTTGTAATCCATCATGGATGCTTCAATAATTCGACAAGAATAAACAAAGAAATGTATGACAATTGTACAAGTCAAAGAAATTTTTCAACAATAATTATATGCAAAAATATAAATATAGATCAATCAAGTTAACCTCAATTATAAAGAAGAAAAAAATTTGGTTAAACAAATATGATCAAGTTAAACTTAAAAAATAATTTCGCAGAAACATACAAATATAACATAAACATTCATAATTGTCTAAGTTAAGAAAGTAGTGATTTACAACTTACATAAACTTATAGTAGTTTGATATATAACAAAAGCTTGATAGTTTATGTCCTTTAGATTTATATATACATACATATATATATATATATATATATATATATATATCTTCCTTTACAACTTACTAACAAAAGCTTCGTTGTTAAATTCTTCTGAAATTTAACAAGGATAAACAAAGGAAGATATGATAATTATACAAGTCAATTAACTTTTTCAATAAAATTTATGTGCAAAACAAAAGTTATATATCTATTGATTATCTAAATGTTTTTTTTCTTCTAAAAGAGATGCAAATGTTCATATTATAATTATATAACTAAAGAAAATGGTTCAAAAGGCTTACCACAAGAACAGTCAGTCAGTGTTACTAAGTTATATGCCTTAGTTCTTCTTTCAAACAAAACTACATGTTCCAAATAATGGAATCTCAAATGGTTAGAGAATCGTGCTGATATCGTGTTATGAAATACACTAAAAGCACAAGATCAAAGAAGAAGAAGAAGAAGAAGATGATGATGGTGAAAGTATTTGTATTATTCTCTTCACAAATGTGTCTTTACATCAAAATATGAGTCCTATATATAGGATACAAATAAGCAAGTGAATGATCACATGCAATCAAATAGCACTAACAATTCATTTACTAATGAGAGTTATAAGAACTTGGAAGATCAAGAATAGACATCCACCAACATTATTATTCATAACACTATATAAATACATCTTTGGACTGAAATGATGAAGTGGTTGTTGTTATAACAACAACACTAAGAAATTCACATATACGACTTTGAATCTGTTTGAAATTTATTTTCAAAAATCAGAACCGCTATGTGAATAAGTAACTCTAACCGCCAGCAGAATAGGAACCCCAAAAGGTCCTATATTGAAAATTAGTAGCCACCATCAAGAAATGACATGGTTCACAATTCATTTTTAATGCAATTGTGAGAAATCAGGTCATATGTCCCGCAAGTATATGAAGAAGTAAGTTGCTGCCCCGCTGCCTAACCTAACTAAAAAGAAATTCATTGATATAACTAGTTAAATCAATCTAGTTTTGAGAATTAAGTGAAGGGTGGATAAATAAGCGCTTCGCGCCATGTTTGCTATGATTATGTTATGTTCAAAAACATATGCTACTGCTAAAAATATGAAAGTGTTTTTAGAATATTATAACACCATTAAAGTCGCTGGCCTTAGAGATATGAAGCTGTAATTCACTTTCAAAAAGAAAATTATTCTCAAGAACGTGATGCATGCTCCAAAATAAAAAAGAATCTGAATTTTAGATTTCTAGTGAACAATACGATGTTAACTTAGACTTAAAGAGAGACTTGTACACCATGCATTTTTGTGGGGAAAAGACCACGTCTTTGATGGTATGTTCAAAATTAAATTTTTCCTTCTTTTTTTCAAGTTGTGTAATTTTAATATTTGACATGTCAAAATTTATCATGTGAACAAGCGTTTAATTTTAAACTTGAGTAACTTGGACTTAATTCCAAAGTTATATGACCATTTTTTTTTTGCACTCAAGATAAATGAATCAAAAGTTCATATAAATTAGTGTTTATGGAGTTTACACCTCCAAACTTAATAAATTATTTTAGAGTTAATACATGTTTACCCTTGTAATATTAGTGATTTCCGGTTTACCCCCTGTAAAAAAAATTGTTTAGATTCCAACCCTATAATTTGAAGATTCTTTGATTTTGAACCTTCATGAATTTTGATCGTACACAATTGATGATATGACAAAGGGGGTAATTCGAAATTCTATCAAATTACAAGGAGCAAAAGTATCTTAAATTTTGTAATTTCATGCCATGAAGGTCTAAAACCAAGGAATATTCAAATTACAGGGTTGGATTCTAAACAAACTTTTACAGAGGGGTAAACTAGAAATCCCTAATATTAGAGGGGGTAAACATGTATTAACCCATTATTTTATGTTCAAATTTGATGACACATAAATTAGAAATGATAAGAAGATATTTCATCATATTTATTGATGACTGTAAATTTTGAAAAATAAAATTCATATGCTTGATATGTTCAATTTTTATAACAAAAATTGAAATTTATGTTGAATAGAGTACCCAAGTCTAAGAACAACATTTTACTTATGAAGTTTTGAAGAAAAGACAACCCAACTTGTCTTATTTTTTGAACTTGAGATTGTCTGGCCTATGTTTGAATTTCGGACCCAAGAGAGTTAAACTCACTAGTTGAGCCTATGAATATGTATTCATTAGGTATGCCATAAATAGCAAATCACATAAGTTTTATAACCTAAATGCTAAAGAATAGCGAGGGCAATAAAGGGGGCGCTAGTGAGAGCACGACACTAGTGGGGGCAAACTAAATTCCCATTTTAAAATTAAAAGCTAGTGAGGGCACTATATCTGATAACATTCCAATAATCAGAAATAGTTATGAAAACATTGTACGAGATGTTATATAACCTCAAAGAAGTAAGAAAACTATAATTGTTAAAGAGTATAAATCAATTTATATGATTTGTATATTGGAAGAAGATCCATCTGGCCTTCAAGAAGCTCTGTCTTTGTTTTGGACCGACCAAAATGCTGCGTCCACTTATGCAAGGCCCAACTACATGGGAAGTGTAACACCCTAAACTCTTAAAATGATAAATAACACAAATCATACAAAAGATTTAGATGTTACTTCTTTTATAAGTCCAAACATGTACAAATAATTTTTCTCAAAACATTGCAGCGGAAATAATATCATAACATCTCATCAACTAAAGAAAAATCTCCAAGTAGCCATGCCACATAGTCATAATACATCTTCAGAATAAATCTGACATTTCAAAATACTGAGTGATATAATATCATAAAGTGATAAAACATAACAACAAACACCCTAGTCAGAGCCCAACTCTAAAACTTCAAAAGTAAAAGACGAGGTAGCTCAAAAGCTAGCCTTCAGCATACTCACCAAGCAAAGCTAAGCACCTAATCATGCACACTGCCTACCCATCCATACAAATAAGGTAGGCGATCAACCAAACGAGCACTGGGGGTTAGATAGCAATCAACAATTAAAGTATAATCAAATGAAAATGAAGACATCACAATTAAAGCATAATCAAATGAAGCCCTTAGTAATTTTAAGATTTGAGTGTTTCCTTTTGTCGCAATTTGTAACACCCCATTTTATATTTTAATTTATTAAAATATGTTAGTAGGTGAAATTAATAAATGTTATTATTGGTGCTATTTTTTTAAAAATAATGAGTAGTTGTTGAGTGGAAAGTAGTTTGAGAAATTAGATAAAACAAAGAGAGAAATCCAAACATGATAAATTAAGAATCGGAGGTGTAGAAAATAAGCTTTAAATAAGTGGGGGAGGGGAGAAGTAAAATTGTAGTGCATAGAAGAGGAACATATCTCAATGGATGGCTAGCCCAAATATAAATAGGACTATTAGAAGTTTAGAAATCAGAATTGTCAAACGGAGAAAAGAGAGAAGTGAAGCAGAGAGAAAAAGCGGAACCCTAGTTTCAACAACAT
>Ga0228710_1004962_pt1 | contig 20885 bp, 10 predicted proteins | sample MedpolnodulmetaG_FD_177995 | JGI IMG/M metagenome (GOLD analysis project Ga0228710, IMG submission 177995) | Root nodule microbial communities from Medicago polymorpha collected in Santa Monica, California, United States - pink nodules | ecosystem: Host-associated > Plants > Roots > Nodule... | reverse complement strand
TAATCTGAGGGATTTAATTCTACTGCCCACTTGATAGGACCTCGTTTAAAAGTAGAGTAAAGTGAGTCTCAAACTAACGTCACCAGACCAACTCAAGTAGATTTTTTATATGAAAAAAAAAAAAATCAATTTTCATACTTTCTTAATTTGAAGATACATACCATCCAAAAAAGAAGTCAAGTGCTCGACCTGCAGCCTTTTTATCAGCAACACTATTGGAATATGGTTCAAAAAAGTGAGTCACTAAGGTCACTCCAATTTTTCCTTTTTGATGAGCCTATGACATGAAACAAAATTTCATCAATTGCATAATTAACATAAGAAATTTGCTAATTTTTATCATTTTCATCAATTGTAGTATAAAACAGAAATGGTAACAAATCTAATAATATTAGTTGGTCACATCAAGGTTTTTGATATTTTCACTACTACAAATTAGGACCACAATAACTTTTTTCTCTCAATTTATGTGTGCCATCCTTGTGCATGGACCACATCAACTATAATTGATAATGATTGATCGTAAACAATAATTAATTATTGCAATGTGGCTGAGATTAATATTTCAAATATCATCTTAACTAGGCAAGAAATTAGACTAGGTCTTGTAATTTTAATGACTATATGAATTTTGACTAACATGATTTAATTTGATTGTCTATATGAATATTTTAATATTTTTTTGTCACATTTATAAACAACTTTTACTTTTATAAATTCATTAAATAAATTATATATATGAACCATAATATAATCATGATACATCAGTTTTTTGATGAATTTAAAAAGTTAAAAAATTACTTATAAATGTAATCAGAGGAAATATCATTGGACCTTATTTGTTTGTGCAATATTTACACATTTTGAAACCAATTACTCTACCTGATATTTTCTCTTGTATACTCTGACTGCAGCAGCATGTGAAAGTATCAAGTTATGAGCAACAATGTAGGGCTCTGTACTTGAGTCACCAGTATCACAATTTCCAACATATTTAGAACATCTACCAGGTGCAAAAGTACCACCATTATATCCATTGATTGTGTATGAATAAGGTTCATTAAGTGTCACCCAATGCTTAACCCTATCTCCAAATGTCTTGAAACAAAAGTCAGCATAGGCTGCAAAATCCTTCCTGTTTTATTCATTAAATTAAGAATAAGTTTATATATTAACTTGTCCTCGTGAGCATAATTCAGGTAATATAGACGATGCATTATAATATATAGGGTCGGGGTTCGATCCTTGGACACCTCACTTACGCTATATTTTTATTTAGAAATCCCTTATATTCATCTTCAAGAGCTTGTGGGAGATCCCAATGAAAGAGAGTTACAAAGGGTATTAAGCCTGCCACCATGTAAGCGAAAAAATGAGTTCTCAAGGAGAATTAAAGAATTAATTAATAAATGAATTATTGAAAAAGGTTAAATTAATTAGTAATTATATAAGAGGTTTTTACCATTTGCATGGATCTCATTAATGAGATTGTTATAGAATTTAACTCCTAAGGGATTAACTGCCCCCTTGCCCTCTGCATATGATATCATTACACACTTAAAATCATATAAAGCATATTAAAAAAAAATTATGATAAGAAAAATAATGAAATTCGTCTCTAAATTCGTCTGTCACTTAGTGACAAGAGATTTAAGGACAATTTTATTTTTTGGTACAAAATATGTAAAATTTAACTTTAAACTGGGAATAGCCATTTTTTTTTTTTTTTACAAGAATTATGAATTGTCAATTATATCTTTGTTTTTTTTACTTTCCCTGAAATAAATTACACCATCTTATCACTATTATAAACAAAATTTGACATTTTAGATTTATTTAATAAATTATGTATATGGTCTTTAAAATAAACCACATACATCATTTATTGAATAAATCTAAAATGTTAAATTTTGCTCATAGTAGTAATCGGAGTGTGTATATATCTGTTATCTTACTTGGGAATATTCTTGACCAGGAGATGGAGAATCTGAATGAGTCCAACCCAATTTCTTTCACCACCTTGATGTCTTCCTACAAAATAATTGAAGTTTATGTTTAACTCTTTCCTTCAATATATTTATTATTTATTATTTTTTTTCAAAAGAACAAGACAAATTATTAAGCTTTTCAGCAACTGTGTACCTTGTATCGATGATAAAAACCAGCTCCAACATTGCCAGTGCTATGGTCCCAAATCTTACCTGCTCAACCAAGATAGAGAGAAATTTAATTCTTTTTAATAAGGTCGTGTATGAGCTCAAAAATTTTAAAAGTAGATCGATAAATTTGTGTCATAAATATTGTACCAACAAAAATTGTCTCATAATACAACCCAAATAGAAAAAAGTTACGTAGACATTTGATACAATGCAAGATCGCAAGTTCAAACATACAATCTCACATTATTTAGTACACTCAGGACCGTTTCTATGAAACTAGATGCTCGGATTTCATAGTAAAAATAGGCTCCTAATAAAAAACCACAATTTTTTTAAAAGATTAATGTTCTATTTAAATGAAAAATAACACTCGTATAATGATTATTAGCCACGAAATCAAAATTAGTAATTATTTTTACTAAAAACGTGTTTTTTTACTTAGAAATAGAAACATGGAACGTGATTTTTTACTTAGAAATTGAAACATGAAACATGTTTATTTTTCTTTTTGATAGGTGTGGGGATATTGAGCAATAATTTTTTTCTTGAGGCTCATCATTTTAGGAGGCACAACTCTTTTGAGCTCTTTGCAGTCCCTAAAGAACGGCCATGAGTACACTTACTATGTATGAGTTTCACCGGTAAACTATTTAGATAGAAATAAATAAATTTTACCAAAAAAATGATAAATAAATAGAGTAACCTGGATTTTGTTTAGTGAATGTGTCCCATATACTTGGTCCCCTCCCATCTATATCTGAAGCTCCTTCTGCCTGAAAAATTAGCACAACAAAAAGAAAAGGTAAATGATTCATGCTCACTTTTTCTCCAGCAGGATACACATAACATCAAGATCTTGGGTCTTGGTCATTTGGAATGAACAAAAATGTCGTATTTTTTCAACAAATAATTGTTTCTTGATCATTTCTTTGATATAATCGAAGATTCATTCTTGATGGTGGTTGAAGGCTCAAAAACCAACTTCTTTTTTGGATTTTAATTTTTTTTTGTAGTCTAATCCGACATGCACATGTATTTACTTTGACTTTGTTGAGTCCATTTAAAACATACCTTTAGCATTTTTTATTTTTTTAAGGAAAAACACACCATTTGCATGAATGGTTCTAATCATTTTTTAATATATTCCATTTACCTTCTTAATCCAAACATCAAAGATTGCAATATATTCAGTAACATCAACAAGTGCAATATGGCCAAGATTAAAATTGCAACTATGACTGTAACAGCAATTCAAGCCTTGCATGATATGTAGGAAAATTAAGGTCATTTGCTTTCTAAATATATTTTTTAATATTTATTTTTTAAAAATTTGTGTTCATTTTAAATTATTAAAAAAAATAGAACATCCATACAAGAAAGAATAATTTGTCATTTTCAAAATTTCCAAAAATGTTAGATCTCACCAGGAACAGGATCTAAGTTCAAATAATAATAGCAAACATTGCAAATAAACTGGCCCTTATGTTGGAATATGTATTAACATGACAAACAAATTAAAAAGGAAGTCTGTAGTGTGGAATATAATGTTGCTAATTCTAGCTATGTGGTGGTCCATGTAATAGAAAAAATATACTATGTGGTGGTATGAACCTGGTAAGCAGAAGAACCAATTCCAAAGAGAAAATCAGAAGGAAAATGGGTCCTGTTGAATGAAGCAGCATAGTGACTTGGATGCACGTTTTGTGTTGCAGTTCCAGTGACAACAGCCAAAAGGGTAGCTAGAGAAAAAAGATAGAGAAGGGAAGGACCTATAGCTCCCATGGCTGCAAATTGTGATGTCCAAAGATGAAGTAGTGACATCTATATAAATGCAAAAAAATGGGCCATGATTTTTTAATGACTTCTGTCATTTAATCATCAATATACATATTGACCCTATGTATATGGTTGTCTTTTATCTCTATTATTTTTAACTTTTTATGACTTACAAACAATGACTTAGAAACATTTACCGTATGATTTTACCTTAAAATTTTGATGTCAAAATATTATTATTTTAAGAGTTATGTTAACTTATATCCTGAAGGCACATATTAAGGAACTCAACATGAACAACTTTTCATTGAAAAATATGATAATTTAATTTTTAAGGAGTTGATTATACAACTTTTAATACGTGTATTTCTATAATAAATTATTTGACATGTGTCCTTAAAGACTTAAGTTAACATTTGCGTTATTTTAATTGGCTTAACGGTCATTGATTCTTACCTGAAAACCACACGGATTGAATATAGAAAAAGAATAATGAACCCTTCTTTACTGTAGCACGACAGTTGTGAGATAACGGATACGTGTCGTGGCAACATTTTCTCTTCTAACTATTTTATCCTTTTAAATAAGGGAGCTTCTACGGTGCAGTTAAGAAACTGACTTTTTTGAAAAAGTTAATTTTAACCTTAATGTTTGATTCATTTTTAAATTGTTGATTACTGATTAATGATCAATAGTAATTCATCTAGTAATGTTTGCAACATCTTGAACTTACAGTACTATTTTATCGTTGGAATCTTTAACATGCAAACAGAGTTGATGATATTATGTGATAGTCTTAAGTGTTACACTTTGTAGGGTATTACGTTTATAACAAGGTAGCATAAAATTAGATTAAGTGTAGTCTTATTAATCTGATGAATTATGATACTATGAAGACTGAACTTTTGATGACATTGTACAAACAGTGGGGTGTTACTCATTACATTTTTGATGTTATAGTGTTAACTTTACTAAAAAAGTCATTTTCCTAACTTCACCGTAGAATTTTCTTTTAAATAAATCAAAGAAAGTGTTAACACATGTCCCTACATACCTTTCCCTCAAAAAGAAAAAATGTCCCTACATACCATTTAAAGTATAATCAACTCAAAATATTTGATTTTTTAATGAAATTATTTCTTATTTTAAAATTATTAAAGAGTGTCGTGAAACATATTCTTTAAAGAGTGTCCTTGAAGTTAGATTTCCCTAGAAAGTGGGTTATTCGAGCTCACCTTCGGTTTCGTGGAGGTCTAGAGGACATCACGTTGGTTTGGTCACAAGGCACTATTGATATGACATTAGAGTTGGTTCAACTCTCAAAGTGGACGAAGGATTTTAATACACGGTTGGATATTTGTATATTGATCTCATTATTGCTAAAACAAATATTCAAGCAAGATGTTGGACACAATGTTTCAACATGTTGGCACGGTTCAGTGTGCCCTGATTATGTGCCATGTTTAACGCGCGCTTTATCTATTTAAGAAATCCACGCCTTTTTACTTCTTTTTTTTGAAAACTCGGTATCCGATCTAAGAATCGACTAATCCGAGAGGACCAATCCCACCGCCCACTTGTGGGGGTCCCATTCAAAGCAGAGCAAGTTCTGTATAGACTTAGCCCACCGAAATTGACACCAGAGGGAATCGAAGCTGAGACCTTTAGAGGAGCAAACTCCAAGATCCCAAGCCAACCAATAGGCCAACCCCAAATGGGTTTTCCACACCTTTTTACTTGTTGACCAAGACGCGTGCTTTTTGTCCAGAATCAGCTGTGTGTTTATTTCCTAAAGTTGGGTCAACAATTTCAGAAACTTTGGATGTGCATTTGTTGTTCCTAAAGATGTTCCGACATTTTAGGAAACTTTGATTTTGTTCCTGATTCTTGTGAAGTGGGTCATCTCTTGGATCTGTAGTGTTTTCTGAAGCACAACAAGTTTATTCAGCCCGTATTGCTTCAGAGTATTTATACAAAGACGCAAAACCTAATTCATGATCGAAGCCGTCATTGAGAAATAGAGTTTTAGGGTTTTAAGTCGTATTGATTGTGAGCCATTCTTGTATCACCTAATGCAGGTTTAGGACTGTGTTTTATTGAGTTATAAGTTTGTATACTGCTCCTAAGCTTTGAAGTACGAAGTTAGTTTGTGTTTGAAGGTGTCTTCAACTTTTTGTTTGTAATCGTGAAATCACAGGGTGTGTGATTAAGTGGAAGTGAGATGGGATCTCAGATCTAAGAGTTCCTAGGTTGAAGTCAATATGTGTAGGTTCTAGGTGATAAGTTGTAAACTTGGAGTTTGCTGAGAACTTAGAACTAGGACTACACTAGTGGATTTCCTTCCTGACTTGGTAGCCCCCAGAGTAAGTGTGTTTGTCACCGAACTGGGTTAACAAACCAACTGTGCCATTTACTTTTTTGTCCTTTATATTTTCCTTGTTGTGTTGGTTTTCTGCAAGCTCAATGTTTAAACATTAACCTCAACATTCTATTTGTGTCTGGTGTTGAAACATCGTATAAAACATTAGATAACTAGTGCGCCGGAATTTCATACACATTCTCAAACACAAACTCATGTCGAGGTATTGAATCAAAATGATGGAATTACCTCAGGATTATTACCACAATCACACTCTCCTAGAAAATTGCTAGCAGGTACATCTTTGATTATTGATATTGCTACAAAAAAAATTGGTTATTATGCTCGTGTTTGAGGTGAATTAATTTTTCACGACATTAATTTGATAAAATTATGGTTGAGCGCGAGGGATTTACTTTATAGTTAGAAGTTGTTTATGAATGGCTCCCTTATTATTATTCACAATGTTAAATGATTGATCAAGATGTTAGGCTTATCGCTAGCTGCATCTTAAGTAGGTTGTGGCAAAAATTGATCGTGGTAAAAATCATGCCTCTTTCGCAACATGTCCTACCCAAAAATATGTTGAAAACCAAAATAGAAATGGTGTTGGGTCCTCCAAAGCATTTGAAGTGCATGGTATTACTAATGATGAACATGTTGACTCCAATCCATAACTTGTTGTCTCTAATACCGATGATGTTGTTACACATATCTCGCCTACATAACCATCATTGTAGCAATGCATATAAAGTCATATTGAATTATTGAAGAAGCCCAATTCCTCTCAAAAGGCTCGTATTGAGTAGCCCCCAAAGTCAAGCACCTATTTTCACTTTCCTTTATCAAATGACATTGATGCAATAGTGCATACATCTGCCTTGATTGGAACTTGCAGATCAACATACTAATGTCGTATCAGAGTCGAACACTAATATGGTTTCACCTGGTACAACGACCCTTGTTGTTGTGGTTACTCCCCACTGTTGTTTTGTTATGACGAAGGATCTTCATTTCATTCAACATGCTTTGGTGGTAGCTCAAGAAACATATATGAATGTTATTACGCGTAGGCATTCAGAATCGCCAATTGACCGGATTCTACAAAAGGAAATTGATCTTGTTTAGCATATGTTGATTCAAGGAAAAAATGTTGAGGCACCATTTACGGCTTACAAAAAGTCATAAAAAGAAAATCAGCAAGGCAACATATCACACCCGATCTACAAGTCCCCTTCCATAAACAAAGGGTGGTTGAACAACTCCTTTTTCTTTAGGGCCATGTTATTTTCTTTCTTCTTTTCGTTTTTATCTTGCTTTCAGTTTATTTTTTAGGGTTTTAGCTTGGCCTTCACTCTTGTATAGATTTTCCTTTTTTAATTTTAATATAATATGAGTGGGTGGCAGTAGTGTAGGGGTTTCTTGAGATGCCTACGACATTGGGATTTTTCAATCTTCCGTTGATGTTTAAACTTTTTTTTTTTTTGATAAGGCCAAGAGAAAGGTTAGGCATCCGGGAGAATCTAAAGCATCCCAACTAGGTTGGCACCCAACAGAAACTCCCATCCTCTACCACCTTCCCAATATATAATATTATTAAAAATAGATAAAAATATGTACAAGAGGGGGGACTAGGCCAAAATCCTCGGGGAACCAAAGTAAAAATAAAGCAAAGGACTAGAAATGGCTAAGGAAATCTAAAATTGGGAAGCTCATGTCTGTCTCTAGCAAAATCAACCGCAAGCGAGGCCGGCATAGAATGATACCACGAAGTAACAGTCAAATTGTGACCCAAGGAAGCCATGGTGTCTGCACAACCATTCCCTTCACGGAAAATATGGGAAAAAATGATGAATAAACCATGCTGCGTGCAATTGTGCCAACGATTCCGCAACCGCAAAGGAATGAGAGATGAATTCTTGAAGGCCTGAACCATGCTAGCGGAATCACTCTCCAGCCACACCCTTGGCCAGTTGTAAAGGGCTGCAAATTCCATAGCAATCATGAGTCCCATAAGCTCCGCCTCAAAGACCGAGCAATCACCAAGATTACTCGCAAATCCTCCCAAGAATGTGCCCCTAAAATCTCGAAAAATTCCACCGCAAGCGGCATTTGAATTGGCGACTGAACCATCCGTATTCGCCTTGATCCAAGTGATTGTGGGAGGTTTCCAAACCACTGGAGTAATGTCAACAAGACGCCTGTACAAAGGAGGGACCAGAAATGCATCCAATAAATCAACATCACATAATAAACATTTACCGGTGGAAGAGGAACCGGACAATGAAACCATTGCTGCAATCTTCGTCGTAGTAGCATGGAGAGTAACATGTGCGGAGCTGAATCGAATAGAATTCCTAGCCACCCAAATGGTATATACCGTATGCACGATAGCAGCCCAATATACATCCCGCAGCTGCGAGCTGCACCTCTGCGGAATAGATGTCAGCAAGGTCGCAGAAGATGTCAGGATAAAAGTGCAGCTGAGTTTGGAGCCCATCCATCTCCAAATTGCTACCGCAAAGTCACAAGTAAGAAATAGATGAGCTGAAGTTTCAGCGTGCTTTCCACAAAGGACACAAATCGAGACCAAGGTGCAGCCACGCTTTTGTAAATTCTCATCCGTAGGAAGTTTTAAAAGCATGAGACGCCAAAGAACAAAAGAATGTGATGGGGGAATACAGTTGCGCCATACATCCTTAGCCCAGTCCAGCGTGACATGTGGAGGAAGCAGGGTGTGGTACGCAAGCTTTGCTGACAGAACGCCATCTGCTGCATTTTTCCAGATGCGCCTATCAGCTAACGGTGTCACTGGGAGTATGATTTTCAATGCGTTTTCAGCCACCGTTGGGAAGTCAATGAGCGGTTTCGGAATCTGCCATTTACCGCGATCTATAATAGAGTCCAGCTTGTCGTCGAGAGTTGGAAACCGAGAAGAGGGGACATTAAACAACGTGACAAGCGGAGTGCCCATCCAATTATCCCGCCATAAATTAATGTTGCTACCGTTACCAATTATCCACACAGTATTTTCATTAACCACAGACAAAAATTCCCTTACACCGGGCCAAATAGAGGACTTGAAGTGTCGGTTGCGTGGGATACCGAAAGAAAGAAATCTTTTATGAAAAAGGTTAGAGCATTGAGAGTCTTGCGTGAAGAGATTCCAGCTGAGATGCAGAAGCAGAGATGAGTTAATGGACCGAGTGGACTTTAAATCAAGACCGCCAGAATGCCAAGGAAGGCAAACCTGCTTCCAAGAGACTGTACAGATTTTGCGCGTGTAAATGTCACCACTCCAAATAAAAATTTTAATCCATCTATCCAACATCTTTAGTAATCGAATCGGCCATCGATAGACATGAAAAGAATAAACCAACATGCCATGAATAATAGATTTCACTAGTTGAACGCGACCCATGATGGATAATAAAACTCCTTTCCAAGTAGCAAGTTTTACCTTAATTTGATCGACAATATGCTGAAAATGAATACGTTTAGGCTTACCTTGGAAGATAGGGCAGCCTAAATATTGGAAAGGAATGGTACCAACAGAAAAACCGGACAATTGAGCAAGCATGTTTCTACGAGTCGCAGTCATTGCTCCAGCAAACAATTTACTTTTATCAAAGTTTACTAGTTGGCCGGATGTATCTGAATAATTCTTGAAAATCCGGAGCAGACATCGAATATTCTTTCTCGAACCCACACAACAAATAAAAACATCATCTGCATAAAGGATATGTGTTGGAAGTGAGATACCTCTACAATATGACATTGGTTGTAAAGAGTTACAAACGCGTTCCATCTCTAGAGTGCGACTTAACACTTCCTCTGCGAGGCAAAAAAGAAGCGGAGAGAGAGGGTCCCCTTGGCGCACACCCCTCGAGCAAGAAAAATAGCCCACAGAGTTTCCATTCACTAAAATAGATAGTTTTGCAGAATGCAAAATAACCTCTATCCAAGCACAAAACAACGGACAAAAACCAAAATGTTTCAAAACCGAGAGCAAAAAATTCCAATCAAGCGTATCGAAGGCCTTGCGGATATCAACTTTGATGGCAATGTTACCAACAAATTACTTCTTTGTTAACAAATTAATCACCTCAGAAGCAATAATTACATAGTCCGAAATATTACGGTCACGAACAAATCCCCGCTGCTGAGGAGAAATGACACGCATACAGATAATAGCTAGCCTATCCGCCAAAATTTTAGTAACAATTTTGATTTGAAAATTCGCCAATGCAATAGGCCGAAAGTCCCCCATTGAAGAAGCACTGGGTATTTTCGGAATTAGCACCAAAATATTAGCATTGACATTCGGAATGAGCACACCAGTATAAAAGAATTCTTGCACCGAACTTATTACATCTGCAGCTATAATGTCCCAAAATTGTTGATAAAAAAAACCTCCAAAGCCATCAGGCCCAGGAGCACCATCCGCATTCTTAATTTCATCAGAAAGAGGCATCGCGGTTAACACGGCATTCTCCTCAACCGAAACCATCAACGGAATAACTTTCTCAACCAAACCATTGTCGACACAATTATTGGCACCAGCAAAAATATTAGTAAAATAAGACACCACATGTTCCTCCATTTGTCCAGGTTCCGTAATGCGGACATCCCCATCTTGAATCAAAGTAATAGGCTTTACGGAAGATTTTATACGCGCCATTCGAAAAAAATAAGCCGTATTTCTGTCCCCAAAAATAAAACTCTGGTTTCGAGCCTTTTCACGCCAAAATTGGTCTTGACAATTTAAGGCTTTTGTCAGATGTAATTGCGCCTGTAATTCTAACGCATGCAGATCCGTGTCCATACCTGTAACATCGATCAACCCCTGAAGTCGAGAGACCTCATCAGCTGCGAGCTGAACTTGTCGTTGCACATCTCCGAAAACCGACTTGTTCCAAACCCGGAAAGCATCCTTTACTCTTTTCAATTTTAACTGTAAACGGTGCATTCCTGATCCAATAACCTCCTTCTTCCAAGTATTTAGAATAAGAGGTCGACATTCTGCATGGTTTGTCCAAGTTTTAAAAAACTTGAATGAGGTAATTTTTGGGACGCTAGAGAATGTCATGCGCAGTAGCAAGGGATGATGATCTGACTGAGTCCTCATAAGAGCCGTGCAAGAAGTACCTCCCCAAAAATCGTTCCATGCCTCATTACAAATAGCTCGGTCTAGACGAAGGAAAACAGAAGCAGAATCTAACCTGCCATTATTCCAAGTATATTGCACTCCGTTGGTATTTAGATGCAATAAAAGATTAGCATTGGTCCAAGTAAGGAAATCATTACAAGAGATCGAAGGCGGAAGACGGCGACCCCTTTTCTCATGAGCTCCCAACACCACATTAAAGTCCCCCACAAAAATCCACGGACCCACCAAAGTAGTCTGAAGCATAGTCAAGTCAGCCCACAGTTGTCGTCGAGTAATGTAAGAAGTACTAGCATAAACTCCCGCAATATAAATTTTAATGCCCTTGCACACATGCTCCATCACCAAACATTGCGAAGAAGCGAAAATGACCGTATATAACACTTCGGATCCCCACACCGCCCAAAGGTTAGGAATAATGGGATCCCTTTTATTCACACAATAGTTAGTAACTCTAATACTATGCCAATACCAATTAGGTATAGAACCATAAAGAACCATTGGCTCCGCAACGAAAACCAACGAAGGATTATTTAAACGACACATCTCGCTAAAAGCCACACGAGCATCATTGTTACCAATACCCCTAACGTTCCAAAAAATAATATTTATCATTGAGGGGTTGGAGGGGGACCCAGGGAACGGGTTTGATAGGTCGACTTAGTCTTGTTCAATTTCTTCTTTTGAGACTTGGAGATCACTGGAGAAAAAGGTGCATCATTGACTGCAGCCTGTTTCAACCAATTGTTCATAAAGTCCATATTCTTCTCTAACGTGGGATTTACCGTAGCATCTGGAGCAGCCGTGATAAGAGTGACCTCTAAAGGATTTACCGGAGTGATAACTGGATCGTCATATACTACAGCTGTACGGGCCACTGTATCTGTGACATCCACAAGTGGCATGCTAAACGAGTGCTGGGCTATATTATTGCTTTTGTTTGATGTGTTTTCAGCGGGAGGAATGATCTCTGCTGGAATTTCTTGATGCTGCTCCTCTATTAATGCAGCCGTGGTTGTGTCTGCCCCGTCCAGAGGAGGAAATTCACGTTGTACAAGAAGTTGCTGCTGCACCTGGGTATCTTCAATCTGTTCACTAGAATCTGCAGCAATAAGTTGTTGATGTTTAAACTAACTCTAGCTAATAGGAAAAAAAAAAGTGTGGCATACAATCAAATGATGGAAGATGATCAACACACATCAATAGATGTGGCATTCAGTTTTCGTTGTTAACTATAGGCTTAAGGTTCAGCTTGATAAAAGTAGTGGATAGATGATGGCTGGTCGCTTATAGTTGATAGTTTATAGTTGATGATTGATGACTGATAGCTGCTAAATTAATCGAAGTGTTTGGTAAAATTAGCAATAGTTGATAGTTTATAGTTGATGATTGATAGCTGCTAAACTAATCGAAGTGTTTGGTAAAATTAGCAGTTCAGATAGATAATAAATGTAAAATGACATAAACGGGTATTCTTAATTTATAACAAAATTTATATCAATTAACATTTAAGTATTTAGAATTTTATAATTTTTTTTCCTGAGAAAGTAATTTAAATTCATTAATTCAATATATTATATATGTAATTAAAATTTATTGACATAATTTTATTTTATATTTATTTTCATATAAACATTTATACTTTGAAAAACAATTAAACGTAACAATGAATATGAATAGTTACCAAAATGTATTTTTTTTAGCAAATTTTTTGAATGAAGTTTCCAATTGTATTATTATTAAATATTATTAACAATAATGGATAGTTACACCGAATAATATCTACTTAAAAAAAGTCCCTGATTTTTTTTTTTTTGAGGGAAGAATTATTATATGTATTATTAACATATGATGGAATAAATGGACATAAAAAAATATAGTCAGAATTATTATATGCATATTTTGGTGGTGAACAATTTCATTTGGTTCACCCCTGAAAAAAATTGATTTAGTTCAAAACACAAGATGGAAGCATATATATATATATATTTTGTTTTTTCAATACAATGGAAGCATTTAGCGGATAGCTGATAAGCTATCTTATACCTTGTAGCAGATGACTGTTAGTTTATAGATGACGATTGATAACTGATAGTTGATATGTTAATTGAACTATTTGATAAAATAGTGGTTCAACTAGTTGATAAATGTTAAATGACATAAAAGAACATTCTAATTCACACTAAAAAAATTTATCAATCAATATTTAAGTATTTAAAATTTAGCTGATATGTCTTGTATATATTATTATTGTTAGATTAATTTTATTTCCTAAAAAGTTATTTTTGTTATAAATAATAGGGTTTTTCTAAATAATATTATTATGATGTGGATGTCCATATTTCCTAGGACTCTCTATGTTCCTTAACTCCTATGAATGAATGCCTATATTCAATGTTAGTTGCACTTAGTCTTATGACTCTTCATGTCCTTGTAACTTACCACATTTGTGTCATATAAATAGGACTTATATTCCAAATGTAAAGAGCACATCTCTGAAAAGAATAATACAAAGACTTTCATCATCATCTTCTTGTTCTTCTTCTTTGATCTTGTGTTTTTAGTTTATTTTATAACAATTTTATTTTTATTTTCAATTCAGTGATCATAATTTTTTTAAACAATTCAATGTTCATAATTTATAAATAATCAAACGTAGCAATAAAATATACCCAGTACAAAATAATGATCTTTAACATATAGTGTTAAAATATAAATAGTAGTGAACTTTTTCTAATACAAAAATAATTTAAATTTTATTAACAAATGGTTATATTAGTTTAATTTCTTTTTTGAATGGCTATCTTTTTTATGGAAAAAAATCGGTGCTATTCAAAGAGTCAATGAAAAATCAAATTGGAACATATCATAGGGATAAATAAATGCGATGGTTGATGCAACGGTAGAGTGGCTGCATGCCTGCATTGATATATGTGGATCCGTTTCAGAAATAATTATTATAAAGGAAAAATTGGGATTTTTTTATTAAATAATAAGGTTAAAAATGAAGTAAAAAATAATAGGTTATAAGTTAAAAGTTTAAACGATATTTGAAATAACGTCTGAAAAATAAGTTATAAAATAAGTATTTTAAAGACAAAAATTTGTAAAATAAGTTTTAAACACGTGATGAAAAAACCGTTACCAATCATGTTTTTTTTATAGTACAATTTTCCCGTAAAAGATATTTTCTTTATAAAATAGAACACAGGTAGATTCGATAGATGGAAAAATTTTACCGAAGGCAAATGGATTTTATTTTTTTTTACAATCCAAATGGATATTTTCTTTGGTACAACGACAGATAGACATTTATTAAGGAAGATAATTTTGTTTTTTAAAAAAATAGTAGGATATTTTTTACGGAACTCTGCATCATTTTAAATTATAATTTGTAAAAATGGGTCGTAGATAAAATAATAAGGGTAAAATAGAAGGAAAAACAATAAACTATAAGCTCATGAACTATTTAAAATAGTGTTTAGAAAATTAGTTATAAACTTATGAAATACACTATAAACTTATGAAAAGAAGACGTTTATCAAACGGGACTTTTTCGAACATTCAAACTTATAAGTTATAAGCTAACTTTTTAACTTTACCAACAAAACCTATATAGAAAATGTAAGAGTAGCTTGCATGAACCATATAAAAGAAGCTAAGCAAAATGCAGACCAATGAAAATAAAAAAATGCCAGCTATGTTTATTTTTATCTTATTTAATTTTATTTATTAATAAGCAAGGCTGGCAATTAATGTCCTAATAGACATGTCCACATCAGCTTTGATTGATCTCTCAAAATTAAAGAGGAACAACTTTTGAAAAGAGAAAAAAACTAGTTTTTTATTGGTGAGGTCAAGAAGTTTTTTTTTTTTTTTTACAAAAGGTCAAGAAGTTAGTTTGTAGTTTATAACTTATAAATTCGTTTAATTAAAAAAAAGTTCTCTTTGGTAATAGTCTTTTCATTACGAGTTTATAGATTACTTTTCAAACGTTATTTCAAGTAGTGTTTGAATGCATAGCTTATTATCTTTTGTTTCATTTTTACTTTTATTATTTTAACTAAAATTCATATTTACCCTTTATAATTTATTATATTTTAAAACTAAATGAACGCTTGTAACAACAAAAAAACTAAATGAACGCTATTGTACAATAGATTTTTTATATTTCAAGTATGCATGTTTTTGGGTGTATACTGACTATTTATTTATAATTTATAGCGGATAATTTATAGTAGATAGCTTATGTAATGACACGTACAATTTTTTATATTTCCTAACTTCTGAAAAGAAAAGTTCAATTTTTCCGGGTGCAGAGTGACTATTTTTTTTTGTTATTCTTTTAACATTTTTTTTATCTTATTGATGATTACAATTTACTTTGTTTATGGAATAAAATTTTAGTATTATAAACTATTAAAAATATTATTATGAATAAAAAATGTCTTTACTGTCAATTTTCAATTATCAACTAGTTGAACCACTAATTTTACCAAACACTTTAATTAATTTATTAACTTTTAGTCAAAAGTCATCAGCTAGCCATCAGTCATCATCTATCAATTATAAGTTATTAGTTAACTTATAAGCTATCCACTATTTTTAATAAAGATAATCATTATCTTAACATTAATGAGTAAGCTTGAATGACTTTAAAGTCTTGTTCGAAACCAAGAAATAGGGCAAGTTGTTTCTGAACAAGTGAGATCAAATTGTGAAGCTCAAGTTCAAGCACAACCTCATCCATTCATTTTCAAAGTTCTAACTCTAAAAATAAAAGTTAAGGACAAGAGGCAAAGGATCTTTGGAATTTCTTTCAAAATATGTCTTACTTTCAACTTTTTATTTATTTGTTTGATTAAATTTTGTGGAAACCAAAAGATGACATAACACCCACTATTATTAATGCATCTTTGGAAATTTCTCACGGATGGAAGAACTCTCCCACCCACCATTAATTTCTCCCCTACCTCATCAACAAAGGTCGTCTCAACACCAACATCGTTGTTGTTGTAAGAAAAATTCTGCCCCAACACCTTTCAAGGGGAGATGGAAACCCTAAACAAGCTTTACGACATAACACGGTAAAAAAGTCTCAAGACCTTCATGGAAGAGCCAAGCAAAAGGGAGGACAACGAAGTGTAAAACGCAATCTGTTTATTTTTATTTTATTTAATTTGTATCATTATTAATAAGCATAGATGACAACTAATGTCCTAATATCTTTTAAAAAAACTAATGTCTTAATAGAAATGTGCATTGACAGTCTCCATGAGCTTAACTCAATTGGCAGGGACATTACATAATTTATGTAGGGGTCAGCGTTCGAACCTTGCATACCCCACTTCTCCACATTTAATGTGTGAGCTCTAGCCACAAAGCTATTAGATAAAAAAAAAAAACAAATATGCATCAAAGGGAGTCGGAGTTTTGCAAAAAGGACTATAATTAAATGGTCAAATTTTTTTTTTAAGGAAGTGGTCAAATTGTTATTTTTAAAATATGAAGGCCGAAATTGCCTAATTTTAAAACATGGGGGTTTAAAGTGCAATTTACATCCGACGTTTTTTGGAGCACTCCCATCCTTCTTGTAGTTTGAGTTTGCAAGAAAGGAGTGTTAGGGATAAACTTCCTATTATTTGGATGTTGTGCTTATGATATATATTTAGAACGCGCGAAATGGTGTTATACATCGGCATAGTTCTTGATTCTCTGCAAATTTTGGAGAAGATTAAAGTTCGATCTTAATTAGTTGTTCTTTAAATCAAGGGTAAAGACTCCGATTACTTCCTCTATCTCAAAGTATGTATCCTCTTTATTATTTTTCTTTGTCTCAAATTACTTGTCTCTTTTAGAATATCAATACAATATTTATCATTCTTTATATACTTATTTATTGCATTTCAATAATCATACTAATTATAATTAATAAGTGTATTTTAGTAAATAAAACATATTTTATTATTAAAATTAACATCACTAATCATTTTCTTAATAACGGTGTAAATCTAAAAAATGATCCCTAATATAAGATGGAGGGAGTATAACCTAAGGTTGATGTATTTGTAATTTGAGTTGTTGTTTTTGGTTATTTTGTTGAGGGGTTTATAGTTTACACTAATTATTGTTCTTGCATTTTTATAGGTTACCCTTATTGATGGTCGTTGTGTGTGTTTGTGAGATCTTGGATGCACGTAGTAGCTAGATTTAGCAATAAATAGAAAAACCACGTACACGATGTGACCCGATATAAACAATACACAACAAAAAAACATTAAAACCATTGGTCCAGCCATTTAATCCCCAATTGCTCTTATCTTGGTTAGATGTTTCATCTACCGATAACTTTTTTTTTGTTGAAGAGATCAAAATAAGATATATTCCTACTATCTTTTCAACACAAGATGTACCAGAGAAGAAAGTCGAATAATTACCACAAAGGTTCATCAAATCAAAAAATCAAGCCAACACCCAAGCATAGAAAAGGGCTTTGACACCAAATATGAAAATGATACGGGAAAACAACAAATTTAACTTTAAACCACCAAAAGGAAAGAAGTTTAATATTCTCCAAAAGCTGAGTAGGAGCATTTTATTTGCCTTTGAAAATCCATTAATTTCTTTCCTTCTAGATCACCCAAAAACTTCGCATACCAAATTAATAACATGAAAGACCGCTTTGATTTAGCATACCCTGAAAGGCTACCAAACTGTAAAAAATGATCTGCAATACGCAACTGGTCTGCTGAATGAACTCCAAGCCAATTTCAAACCAGTTGCCAAATAGAACTAAAAAAGCTAGAACCTAAAAATAAGTGATGCGCTGTTTCCACCAACCCACAACCACCAACACACAATTGGGACTCCTGAGAAACAATCCTTCTTAGAAATAAATTCCCCTAAGTTGGTAATCTATTTCGAAAAAGCCGCCAAGCCAACACTGACAGCTTCAACGGGACATCCTTCAGCCACAATAAGTCTGGGGGAACAAAATCATGAGTTGAGTTCGGGTTAGTAAGAATGCGGTAAGCACCACTAACCGAATACCCAACAACTGGATAAGGTACCCAAGACCAAGCATCCAGAATATCTACCTGCAAAGAAACAGTCAGCAGTAAAGCCCTACACTCCTCTACCATATCCTCCTCCCATGCCCACAATCTTCTCCTCCAATTTCAAGCATTACCTCCCTTACCCCACCCTAAAGCAAACATTTGAGCTACTGTCGACAATTTGTTTCCTGATAACTCAAATAAACGACAAAACCTATCCTTAAGAGGAACATCACCTACCCACCTATCCAGCCAAAATAGAGTAGTAGCACTGTTACCGACATTATTAATCGGCAAACCAGCCACCCGCAACCGCACCTATTGTAACACCCCAATTTTTAATATTAGTTTATTAAATAATATAATATTATTATTTTTAGTGGTAGTGTTGATTGTGTGACATTATTTTTATTTTTATTTGAATTAAATTAGTTTTTGGCATGTTTGGGTGAGTTTTTTTTTAGTTAATTGGGATAGAGACATTTGAGTAATAAGGGTAGTATACATAAAATAGAGCTTTAACTAATTATAATAGTTTAATTAAAAAGAGATTTGAGAGAAAATAATTTTTAAGAAGAAAGTAGCGTTTTTGGTGAGAATAGGGAAGTGAGGGTGCAGATAGTTAATGTGTCTATAAAACTTCTAATCTACCTTTGATCCAGTATCTTATTTGCTTAAGGTGCATGTTGGATGCATTAGAGTGTTCATCACTTTACAATCTTCCAGCTTGAACTTCTTTAGAAGCTCCTTAGTATACTTTGTTTGATGAACATATACTCTATCTTTGCACTGATTGATTTGAATTCCAAGGAAGAACCCCATCATGCTCATTTCAAACTCATCCTGCATTAACTTAGAGAATTCCTTGCAAAGAGATGCATTAGTAGAACCAAATATTATATCATCAACATATATCTGCACAACAAGAATGTCTTTCTCAAGGGTCCTTCAGAAGAGTGTTGTGTCAACTTGACCTCTTTTAAAATCATTTTAAATCAAGAAATTACTTAGTCTATCATACCAAGCTCTGTGAGCTTGTTTAAGACCATATAGTGATTTCTTAAGTTTATAAACATGGTCAGGATGCTTCAGATCCACAAAACCAGGAGGTTGCTTGACAAACACTTCTTCTGATATCACTTCATTGAGAAATGCACTCTTTACATCCATTTGATATAATATTATGCCATGATTTACTGCATAGTATAAAAGTAACCTGATTGCTTCCAATCTTGCAACTGGAGCAAATGTTTCAGTATAATCAATACTTTCTTGTTGACTGTAACCTTGAGCAACAAGTCTAGCTTTGTTTCTGACTACATCATCTTGTTCATTCAGCTTGTTTCTGAATACCCATTTTGTTCGAATAATGTTCTTCTGCTGAGGTTTGGGTACCAGATCCCACACATCATTTCTTTGAAACTGATTTAACTCTTCTTGCATAGCTATTATCCATCCATCATCTAATAGTGCTTCATACTCTATAGTAGGTTCTATCACTGATAACAATCTTATTATAGACTCTTCTTGTCTGAAATATGATCTTGTTCTTCTAGGACTTTCTTTGTTTCCAATTATTTGATCCTCAGGATGTGAAGACTTGTATTTGAATGTGTTCTTGGATTGATTAGCTTGCTGAGAACCATTTTGAGCTTCATCAGAAGCTACTTCATCTTGAGCTTCTGGAGTGAGTTAAGCTTCTAGACTTTCTTTAGATTCAGGAGTCTGATCAGGTTCTGAAGTATCTTCAGGCACTTGCATATCTGCAAAACTTTCACCTTGCTCTGGAGTTTCATTTCCAGGCTCTTTGTCATCAAATTTAACGTGCATTGATTTTTCAACATAGAGTGTCTCTGAATTATACACTCTGTATGCCTTTGACCTTTCAGAGTAACCTAAAAAGATTCCTCTTTGGGCATTGGCATCAAATTTCTTTAGGTATAGCTTGTTATTTAGAATGTAACAGGTACATCCAAATTGATGAAAGTAAGAGATATTTGGTCTTCTTTCCTTGAAGAGTTCATATGCTGTTTTCTCCAAGATAGGTCTGATATGAGCGTCATTCCAAATGACATCATTACGTGCAGCCCAAATTTGCCAAAGAAGTAAAGCCACACGACCAGCAATGTCTCGGCTTTCTGAGTGACATACATCAAAAACAAAATCTGCCAAACTGCTCGCGGTTGTAGCACAGTCAAAAGCCCCGCCCACTACCAACTCTCGCGCGCCATCGCTGTAACACTCCGTTTCCCAAAAACCGCAATTTAATAGATAAATCAGAGTAACATCATAAAACGGAGTATTACGCTTCTATTCATTCAAGTAATAAATAGGAAAATTTCTATTTATTTAAATCAATCCTGTCAACA
>Ga0228710_1004958_pt1 | contig 20893 bp, 13 predicted proteins | sample MedpolnodulmetaG_FD_177995 | JGI IMG/M metagenome (GOLD analysis project Ga0228710, IMG submission 177995) | Root nodule microbial communities from Medicago polymorpha collected in Santa Monica, California, United States - pink nodules | ecosystem: Host-associated > Plants > Roots > Nodule... | reverse complement strand
AAACAACGGAATAGTTTCAGAATATAGCTGATAACAAACGGAAAAGAAAAAGGAAAAGAAAAAGCCCTAATGTGATGATTACCTATCAGTAATGCCAGTGGTTTGGAGCTTGTCCCAAATAGCCCTAATGCGATTGGGAGTTTCGGGATGTCGATCATCGTCTGGATCGTAGTGCTTACACATCCTCTCGTCGTAGAGTAAACCAACGTGACGTTGTTGATTACTGGTTTTGGTTCCAGTCTCGTCGATTTCTGACTCCATTGTTTCGTTTGGTTCTCGCTCGAAGCTGCACCCTCTCTTTTCTTCTAGAAGCTATTCATAACGAAACAAATCGAAAAGTGATTTTGATTACCTTTTCGTTTCCCTCCCTTACGCTCTGAATTTAGGGGGGTGAGTTTGTTCAGTAGACTTTTAAGTCTCCGTCTCTTTTGAAATTTGTTTCCAACTTTAAAATTTGCTTTAAAAAAACATTAGTTTAACGGTGGTAGGTCCACGGTTCAAAATAATTTTGCACACACAGCTAATAAAAACATTTAGAATTACAATTTAAATTGAAAACATTAATTGACGTGACAGTTTTAAATGTTTGAGTTTTGTTAACAAGTGCTCTAAGGATATTGTTTAAGAAACCCACAAAAGAAAAATATGTCTTGAAAATATAAGTCAAACACTTGTTAAAGTCATGTTCGTACAATTTCCAATGCAAAATTGCTACTTTTATATGCTTAAACAATGCTCTTATGACATCTGTTAACATTTTCCTAAATGTTTTGATTGGTTACGGTTAGAAGTTTGTTTTGGACCTTCAACCCTGCCATCCTTAAAGTCAAAAAAACATACGGAAAATATTATTTGAAATTATTTAGAATAGATTGACAGTGTAAAACAATTTTACAATTTTACACTATCAATCAATTAAAATCATTCAATTAGACATATCATCTTAAGTTTTAAAAAAAGGAAAAATCAATTACCTCCCAACTAACTACGGTTCGGAAAAATCAATTCCATACAATCCATGTCATTCATTATGAAAACCCTTCAAAAATCAAAACTTAAACGCAATCCGGGACGGTTCAGATTATACAATCCGAAAGTTTTGAGAGTTTCAAATTATATAATTTGAATCCTCCTAAACTGTGTGGATTGTGGCGTTCCACCTAAGGTTTAGACGATTTTGCATTGCAAATGTTTCCTCTGTAGTTACAGTCAAGGTAAGTTTATGGCTATAGATATTCTTGCATGTTTCAACATATTCATTTCTTCTTCATTACTCATCATTTCTGACTCAATCCTTCTCTTTTTTTAGTTAGGAGCGTTTAAGATATCATGGTCATTGCCGACTACTCATACAATCCCTGAAATTGTTGTGCAGTTCCTGCAGTGATTGTATGATGGTCGGCAGAAACCTTTGATATCAATTATGACACACTTTCTTTTTAATTTGTTACTCGATAGAACTTGACAATTGAGCAATTTACTCATGCCCCATATTTACAGCACCACTAACCCAAGAAAGATAAGAGTAAGGATCCACTTTTGGCGAAAGTTAAGAACACATAGATAAAAGAAACAAAAAATGACGTGAATCTGGGAAACTCCTATCAAACATGGGGTACTACGTATCCCCAACAACATAAGGATTCACACATTACCTACGTAAATAGCCGAGCAAGACTAATTTTTGTAGACCATGCAATTTTGATAAGTAGGAGTAGTGTTTTCTTATAAATACCAGGCGTATGATTTTTTTAACACACATAATCAAGCAAACAAACTATTTTACACAATTTTAACTCTTTGCTTTTATGCCTTTATATTTTATTTTATGGTTTTCTTAGTTCAGTAGTTCAAACACCCCCAAGACAGCCTACTTAACATTCAAGACAGCCTACTTAACATTCTTTAGAATAGTTACGAAACTCAAAACTGAGAAACAAAACTCCTTCCTCAATGCAACCACCTGCAAAAAAAGGAATCATTATTAAGAACTAAACGCCTATACTTCAGCTAACTTTGAATTTCCACAACAAAGGATAACATTCCTCAAAAATCTTTGTTCAATTTGAAAGCAATAAAGGCACTGCTTGTAATTCAGTTACCATTCCTAAATCAGCCCTATGGTTTTTTAGGCTTGGTCATACCTCATTTTCAAGAATAAACATTTTAAATAAGCTGTATCCATAAATCCGTGCCTATAAAGATTGTGTTTGTGACATATGTCATCTTGCTATGCAAAAAAACTATATTATAATTTGAGTCTAGTAGAGCATCTACATGTCTTGAACCCTATCAAGTCCATATTCAATAGCTACCATGCACGACCACAAATATTTCCTAATCATTGTAGATGGTTTTAGTATATTCATTGGATAGTTTAACAAAAATGTCATCATGAAGGTGCAATGTAGATTCAAAATTTCATCATTTTGTTAAAATCATAAGAGAATTTTCCCTGCTTCCATTTATGTTGCAAAAGGTATTCAACATCAATCAATCGTGCTGTCACACCCCAAACAACACGGGAGGATGGAGAGAAAACATAAGTGCATTTTGGGGATATCAAGAGCACTATTAATGAAGTCACGACTACCTCCTAAAATTTGAGGTTATGCTATTAGTCAAGCATTTTACATAATGAATAGAGTGTCTCCCAATCTGGTTTAAGCACAATTTCCTTATCATATTCTAATTTCTACATAATAAACTTCGTGACCGGTCTACTTTGAAAGTATTTGGAAGTCTATGCTTTGTTTCCAAGCAAGCATGTATAGCTTATAAACTTAAGCAAAGAGTTGGAAAATGTGTTTTTCTTGGATACAAAACATTAATGAAAGGATATATAGCCTTGGACTTGCATACTCACAGAGGCATGTGAAATTTGAAGAAAATATTTTCTCATATACAAGTGGTAACAATGAGAAACTTTGTGAGATTACTTGAATGAACCAACACAACAATCCCTTGTGAAACCTTCCCAAACCAATCAACCTAGACTAGGTACACGACATTTAGCATCCCCTAAACCCCTTACATTTAACACTAAACCGGAGACAACATTGCTTGAATGTGTTGGCTATGACATGTGAATTGGGGATGCAAACCATCTAGTATACCAATGGATCCAACAATTCCCCTTCTCCATGTGTCTCTGATTAAAGAACCTTGGTTGGAAATTTGTTGTACTTGGCAAGAAGGCCATATATTTCTTATCTATTTCAAGAATTAAATCAATTTTTTGACTGTCCTATACAAGGCTACACATAAAGTTTTGACAAATTTGAAGGGATATTCTAAAAATTGCTTATTCTTGCCTCATTTCCCTACTTCATCTGTTAGGGGTTTCTAGACACAAGAAGGTCAATAATTAGCTAGAAATCAAAGTAACAACAAAGCGTGTCCATGTATTCATCAAAGGTAGTATATAGAGAACTTGCAGCAACCACTTGTGAACTACATTGGCTCACATACTTGCTTAGGGACTTATACGAGACATGGAACAAAGTTAAAGCTTTGTACATTGATAGTCAAAGTGCATTATACATTTCTTTCGGTCATGTATTCCATGAGAGAACTATATACACTTCGACGTTGATTGCCATGTAGCAAGGGAAAAAGCCTATCAAAAGTAGAATTCGATAGAATTTTAGAATAAAAATTGTGCGATCGGAAAATAGCTTATGATTTGTGAGGGGGTTTTGCAACAATATGAGGACGGATAAAGACTTTGACTGTGTAACATTTATCCATTAGTCAGCCCTTTATCTTCTATGTTAAACCAAAAACGAAAAAATGTGGACTAAAGTTTACAGTGGTAAAAAAAGGTAAAAAGGGGCATGTGATTGGCTGCAAGACAAGAGTTGGGGAAGAATCAACGGTGTGATTGAAGTTTCAAATAGCGATATTAAGGCACAACTCATGAATTAGCAACCCATGTGGAGATAAACATAACATGTGGGGAAGAAAACAGAACAAGCCAACAAAACAAACAGAAAGGCTGTAATGTACACACAGCAGAACAAAACAAGCATGAAAGAGTAACATAACATAGCGCAAAATGGAGGGCATTGGGAAGGTGAATATCAAATTATTTAAGTACTTGGTTGATTAACAAATGGCCCGTACTCCATATTGTAAAGATGATAAAAGAATCAAGCAACCAATCCATCTAGGGAATTCAAGAAACATACATAATTTAAAATGTTGTAACATGTGATCTCCATTTATGTTGCATGATTAATAATAACTTTCAACAAAAGAGCAACTAGACTTCATGCACACGTGTCTTGTTTTTCCATTTCCGTAAAAAAATGATTACAGATTAATGGTTCTATTTTAAGGACCATGCATTGTTTGATAAAAATTCGATTATAATCAAAATAAATTTAAAACATGTGCTTTAATTTCCCACAATGATTAATTTCAATGGAGAGAACTTTTGAGAAGAAAAACACGTGCTTCTTTGCAAATGCTCATTAATAGTCTAATGCAAAAAGTTAGATGCTGAATTCCTTAAACACCACAATCACAATGCCTCATCAAATAGGGGGTTTATCATTTCCAAAGTCCTTTTCCATACTGATTAGGAGCCTAACAAAATAATTAATTAATAAACATCCCATCTTTTTAAACCCACAAGAACCGGCATAATTAGGTGGAGAAAAATAAAATAACAAAAAACTAACATCTCAATGTTCAATACCTAGAAAATAAGACGCATTCATACAGTGACATTAGGCTTTTTCCATCATCATATCATAATAATATACTAAGGCCACTTTATCTTTTTAACCCCACCAAAACATAATAAAGACAGAAAAGAGAGGGATTGATAAGAAACTAGTGTCCACAAGTCTAAGACCACCATGACTATCATCATTCATTCCTCCAGCTCCAGAAGGCCCCATACCACTACCTATACCTCCTAACACACCACCAGGAGCTGTTGTACTGTATGGAGTATTACCAGTAGCGCCGGTGCTGGTGCCAGTTCCCATGCCGGTGCCCGTGCCGGTCCCTGTGCCAGTGCTTGTTGACGGGGTGGTTCCCATGCCTGTGCTTGTTCCAGTACCTGTCGATGGGCTTGTTGTGCTAGTGCCTGAACCACTGATTAGTAAAAAAGGAACTAATTGTTAGACGCACAATAATAATTTAAGAAAATAGAAGTGATTAAATGTGTAATTATGAGTTGGTTTGTCAGTCTAATATCGTAGACACGCATAGCTCACCCTCAGTTGCAATTTTATATGAATGTTATGTTATTTACCAGCATTGCTTTAAAAGCTAGCAATAAGGAGAGTAAGAAGAGGACAAATGAATCAAATGCGACATGATATGGTGCCCACTATTTTAAAACTAACAAATTTTAATTTCTACACATAGCATAAACTCATTGACACTTCCATGTTTTAAATTTAAACAATTCCTATTTTCAAAACATGTCGCCTAAATTTCCCAATGTTAATGCCTATGATAAGGTTTTTAGAGCTACTACCAATCTACACTTTCATATTCCAAAGTTAACTACTTTTTAAGGTTGATAATGACTCCATCATAAAACATGTCACCTAATTTTTAGATTTCACAACATTAGTCTTTGTGCATTCAGCAACATCCCAAATCAAAGAAGATTTGCCCATAAAACATCTACAATAAGATTTACCCATTAGGTTTAGATGGACAGTGATGACTGTTTGTGCTAGCCTAGTACATACTCTCTACTCAGCTGACATACAGTAAAGGCCCATTCACACCAAAATAGGAGTACTAGGAAATGTTTTTAAAAAAATAGAGAAATAAAATTTGGATAATACTAGGCGTATAGTATTAAGGTTTGTCTTAGTTTATTCTTTAGAGAATATATGAATTTATCTTTTTGTGATGATATTTGCAGAAGAAAAATGTGAAAAATATATGATAATTTGATGAAAAAATAATGAATGCACGGTTGGAAAAGAGTGAAAAATTATAGAAACTAGAAAGTGATGTGTGGTAGCACAATTGGTCATGCACGAACATCAAGGAAATATTGACTTTACAAAAGTTGATGGACCAGATATCGAGCCAAGTGTCTGTCGATCAGGCTTTTTGTTTCACCCTTATCTATCTATCATCAACAAATTTAAACTCAGAATTACCCATGAGCGGTGACGTATATTGGCCCAGTACTCCAATACTCCCTCCCTCGACCAGGCTTTTTTAATCTTTTTTAATTGTTAGCAAATAAAAAAGCAAGTAATATTTTTTTTAATGGCAAAATATATTATTATATATATAAAGGGATTAAATCCAAGTATTACACCAAAAAGAGAAAATAAAAACACCAAAATCCTCAAAGAAAAATCACCACTACCCTCAAAATACTAAATCCCCTAACAGCAACTACTCAGAGCAAGTAACTTAAAACATAGTGATTCATAAAAAAACAAATGTAGAAAAGCTCATAAGATATATTAATTAAATAAAGAAGTAAATAACTTTATCAAAATTAAAATTAAATACATTTAAGAAATTATTTTGATAACGATCAAATTCCACCTTTCATTCTTCTAGTCTAGGAATAAAGAAAAAGATCATTCTTGGCTGTTTTTTTTGCTCAAATATTCTTATTCCAGAAAAAGGCAAAGCAAGATCACACTTCAAACACAAGTATTTATATTTATAAGTAGAAAATAATAAAGTTCACTTGGACAAACTTGTCTTTTGACGATGATGTGAGGCGTGAGTCCTGTTTTAGTAGTAGTGGTACTACTACCGTGTCTATATCAAAAGAAAAGAAAAGAAATTCAAACTTTAGAAAGCATCGGATCTCAATTATTGCTTGCAGCATCTTTCTTTCAATAAGTTAAAAGAACACAGACTCCCTGCAACGGCTATAATCACCAATGAATGGGCACTAAATTGGAAACGTCATCACGATAGGTTGAAAATTCAATGAAAAAACGATACATACACGTTGGACTGGACCACACATATCAAACCAAAATAAATCAAACTGAGAAATACAGTCTGATTTAAGAGCGTTAGATTTGCCTTTCAAGCTTCTTTTTTTTTGGTATAGTTTAGGTCAGACAGGCCTATGAATCATTAAATTTATTTATCTTTTTAATTGACTCAATGAGATTTCTTTTGATGTAAAAAAATCTAATGAATTGGTTAAAACTTACAAGCATGTAGTACATATTTAGACACAAGATAGGGACGTATAAATTCTATCTTCTTGATAACAAAACCCGGGTCAGATTATTGATTATCCTGGTTTTTTTCTTTTTATATATATAGAGGAGGGACCTCGACTCATACATACATTTTTTAATATGCTGATATATATATGATCACTATTGAGAGAATTTCAAAACTATGCCTTTAGGTGGGGAAGAAAAAGACCACATCATCTTGTACCCAAAAAAAATTTAAGACCGCATCATCATGTAAAATAAATTTGGCCCCCATTAATTCTTTTGATGTATACGTACGGCAAGTCAAAAAAGTAGTATGAAAAGAACATTGCAATCAATGGTGAAATTTTTACTTGATAAAATGCCATGACAAACGGACAAAGAGATGACACAATTAAATACAAACAGTAAAAAGTAAAAACCACCATGAAAAGGTTATTTTTAAAACTAATTGAAATTTATTTAATCTTTTAGTTCATTTCGAATGTCTTAAAATTGTTTATTATTTATAACCTAATCGCAAAGCACAAGACACCTTCAATAACCTCTGCGCAAAACAACAATGTCATGTGAAAGCTTAAAAAAATCCCACTCCACTATACACTACTATTGCACATAAAAATTATGAAGCTGCGAATATGCCTATTGCAAAGCATGTCCCCACCTAACCCAAGGAAAACCCTATTGCAAAGCATATATCCAATCTATGCAATGTAAGTGCTCTTCAGTCCCTATTATGATAAACAAAAGTAAATAAAAGACACATCTATTGTCTATAAGATTCTTCAAACATTCAAACAAAACTAAGAAAGAAGATAATAATGAAACTAAACAAAAACATGTGTTCTTAGAGAGAAAAATATTTATACCTGGCACTTGAAGGGTAGGCACAGCCACTAACACCTGCTCATCAAGAACAAGTAGAAAGAAAGAACCAATAAAAAGAGTTAGCTACAATTATTTTAAAAGGAAAAACAAGAAAGAAAAGGTGAAAATGAGTATTTACTTGGATCAGATGTAACAACAGTAGCTGTTCCTGCAAAGTCACAAGCCAGTGCTTGTTGGCCCTTCTTCTGGTAATAGCTATTCACAGCATAGCTACAGTGAGCTCTAACGGTGTTTGGGTTGTAACAAGGAGCGTTTTGATGAAGAGGGTTACAGTCAGCTCCAGCTCCACAAGCATAGTCCAAGGTCTTTTGCAAGATTGCATCAGCTCCATCCTTGCACACACACCAATTAGCACCTACACATGTCAAAGTTTGAGACAAACTATGTTAATAATAGTACCATGTTGAAAATGTTCATGTTTTTTTGTGACATTACTCAAACAAGTTAAATAAGTGTCTCTTGTTTAAAGATTTAGTGAGACAAAAATAGATCCAGCATTTGAAAAATGAAAAGAAGGAAGATCTGAAGGTAGAGTAGTTACTTGAAGGAATGGCGGTGAAGGGCAAAAGAAGAAGTGCAAGAGCAAGAGTAGCAAAAGCCATGTTGTTAGGGTTAGAAGGGAAATGGTGTGTGTTTTAGATAGCAATGAAGAGCTAAAAGGTGAGGTTGAGTTGAGAGAGAAGAGTGGTGCGTGACAGAGAGAGTGAGGTGTGAGAATAACAGGACAAAAATATAAACATAGATTAGAGGGTGAGCAGAGGAGAAGGGATTGGTGTGTGTAAGTATAGTGTCTAGTAAGTAGTAAAGTTTTTGTAAACGGTGGGATGATTAGTTGGCCCCGTTCAGTGTCGGCTTGGTTTGTCACTTGTGTCTACTTTTTTCAATTTTCTCATTATTAATCTTGGCTATGGAAAAGTGTCATATGTAACATGTTATTATGCTATGAGATACGCTAACAAGTGATTTAATGACATTGTTTATGGATATCTTAAAAATATAAGTTAAACATGTGTAAATATATTAATTATATAATTTTTTATGTAAAAATTATTATTTTTGGTTGCTTAAACAATGCTCCAAAAGCATTTGTTTGCCTTTTCCTTATGTTAATATGTATGTAGCAATGTTTGAAAATTACTAAGTTTTTTAATGACAACCAACGTTATTATTTTAGCCTATGTTTGATTTTATGATGAATATAAATAAAAGAATCACAATGTTTTTTAGAAGCTACACTTTTGCCATGGAAAAGTGTCTTATGTAATCTACTATGATTTGATTTGGTTGGGTTGGTCGAAGTGTGAGTTCAAAAATGTTATTTCTTCCAAACTAAAATATAAATAAAAAAATATACAGAAAATTGATGTATTTTGACCTAAACCTGAACTAAATACTGGATTTATCTTGCTTTTACTAGTGGTAAATGTAAATGTGCTAGTAGCCTACTAGTGCTAGTCACGCTCTTCTTTTCTTTACCCTATATCAAGGGAGGAAATAGTTTCATAGGGACTCGTGAAAGCAATGGGAGGGTCGGGAAGGGAGGCCTTTGATGGTCTCTATGACTGTGTTATCTTTTTGCGGTTTCAGTTGTCATCCATGGTCTGGTACGGTACACTTTGAAGGGAGTAATAAAGGAGTTTTTGAATACTTTTCCTAATTCTTTGGTCTTTGCACCAAAGGCAGAATAGAAATAAATAAACTAAGAAAATTAATCAAGAAATATTTATATGTAGATTTTTGTTACACTGTCCACAGCACACTCTTACACAGTTATTTTGGACTTTTATGAAATCTCACATGGATATGTTTCACTCACCATGGTCCCATCTAATTCAATGTTGTTTCTAGCTGTTGTACTTGTGAATCGCCAGAAATTATAATGACCAGCAATTTGAGCTCCAAACTATACTCTGCTTGCTTACCATCCCTCTTATGTGTGTGTGGGTCAGGGAGCCAATTTAATACTCTCAGCAATACCAACGGTGGAATGGAATGGATTAAAGCTTATAAAAAAATTGGAGGAAGTAGTGTGCATTTGTGTTACCGTTGCAAAGATGCTGCACGAGTGCCAATACTCCGTTCTGTGAGGAGCACGGGCAGGGGCAACCATTTATAATAACCTTATATTCTAAAACAGAAATACGGACATAACAGAAGTATGACTATATTGACAAGGTAAGTGGCATAAAAACAGAAGTAGTGAGTGGAGAAAGTAGCTCTACAATGCATAAAATGTGATTAGTGGTTCATTAACAAGGTAAGGTAAATTGTTATTTTTTTTCTTTCTTCTCACTATCTAAAGCATTACAAATCAGGGAATGGGCCGGAGCCAAATCAACTAGCAGAGAACTGAGCCAGGTTTTGTTAGTGAAGGACAAATATAATTGAGTGAAATTCACATGTATTCCACTATTTAAATTTGGGTCCCACTATTAGGTCCACTAATCACTAGAAGTCATTAATTTCGCTCAATCACAAAGTATAGAAATAGTATAGTTATTGCTTAAAACTTTCTTGCAAGTTGCAAGTAATCCATTGGGAGGTGCAGTGCAGACTAGTACAAAAAGCAGTGGCCATTATAAGCCTTCAATATTTGTGATCATATCATGCCTGTCTTGAATATGATAATAATGGAGCAGATTTTCAACAACTTCAAACTTAGTACTTGTATGTAGTTCAGAATTGTAAATTGATGCCAACTTAAGGTACTATATATGCTTTTAAATCTCAACGAATCATAGTTTTGATTTTGGGAGCTGATTTAAGAACCAGCTTGTTTATTGATTTATAATGAGGTGGATTTTAAAAGCATTTTCGTTAGCAGTATTTCACAGTAGGGTCATAGTGTCATGCAGATACAACATTTCATTAAGATGTTGATGGATCATTGGATCATACTTTCATTTGACTTGGTTAGGAATAATGAAGTATACATATTTACAGTGCACAGAGCTAAAGGTGTCTGTCCCTCCCATATACAAATAGTATGGGAATTATTCCCACTCAGCATCAAAGAATCCAGCATCTTTCATCTCAGAATAATATGCGTTGTCCAAAAGAAAGTCTTCCTCCTGCAGCAAGTGCGTATTGCAAATTCACAACATGATGTTTGTTAATGAACATATTATAGAAAATCAAAGTCAAACAGTAAATAGCAAAGATTGCTTACTTGGAAAAAATCTGCCAGAAAAGTTACATAAAGAAATGGAAGATATAAAGAGTGATAACATAGTACAGTAAAATCATACAACCTGCAGATGACAAGAATATCCATTATTATTGCAAAAGCTACAGAGATAATAACTAAGTGCCTATTCTAATTGCAAAGATAAAAGATTACCAATTGCCGAGGCCAGCACCAATTCCAGCCAGCCCACAAGCAAACATAGTAATTGCACTGAATATAAACATTACGACGACATAGTTGTAGAAAGTTGGCCTTGCTGCAAGGGTGGGAGAAATTTTTAAATTAAAATGGGAATCCCTTTAGAATATAACAACAGTATCGAGTTAAGCAGCAGTGTGATGGAATAGAAACTGAACTATTCTTTTGGCTTTTACTAAAAAAAATGACAGTATTGAAGTATACTCACGAGGCAGCTTTTCTCTCCATTTAGAGAAATGTTCAAATAAAATGAAGCCATATGCTGCAGTAAGCAATAACTTATGTACTGTCCACAAACCCCACTTGATTGTATGAGTGCTTCCAACATTGTGATTGAACAATGGGATCCCAAATCCAAAAACATATATTGCCTGATTTGAAAGCCCTTAATTAGCAGAAGATGAGTCAAGAAACCACACATGCATAAGCAGTTTAAGAAGTAGTTAATGGCTAAAGAACAACCAGAACTCAAAAGGAGATAATAACAACACAAATTTAACACACAAGCTATAGCATATAAAGAACAGAGGAAGAGATTTTTTTCAACACTATATTTGATTTACTCAATTGATAAATGAGAGGTCACAAGCATAGCCTTTTATGGGCTTACAAACTTAGTTATTAAGTATACTAATTCTTAACTATTAAGCCAATGCATTCTTATCTCTTAAAGCAAAAAAACAGTGGTGCGAGGTAATTCAATCAGTGCCTTCTACTTTTCTTTGGTCCAATAATAAACTTGCTTAATGATGAAGTATAGCAGCAATTCAAACTTTTTCAATCTTCTAGCTATTACTTGATTTAAATTTCCAACATGAATGTTTGATTTATTTGAATCAAAGCTGAAATAACCACGATTGAAAATAGTCACAGGATGTAACCATCATAGTAGTCAATAGCGGCCGATAGCGGCCGCGCGTAGCGTAGCGGCCACGAACCGCTACCCTAATCGTCGTAGCGGTGCGGTATGAGATAGCGGTCAGATAGCGACCGCTTCAGCTGCTATAGCGGCATAGCGGAGCAGCGGATAGCGGCCGCTACTTGATTTTAGTTGAAAATTTTCAAATTGACACTTTTTAAAACATTTTGTATGGTTTCCAAATTTCTAAATTGATTTTAGGGTATTTTCAGGATTTTTAAAACCAAATTGACTCTATTGTATGATTTCTCTATTCTTTTTTTCTTTTGTTTTATGGTTTCTCTTGTTTTATGATTTTTTTTATTTGTTCCTCTATCTTTTGCTTTTTGGTGTTTTGATTTATGAATGTCTCATGAAAATTTGGTGTTATATTTAATTTTATATTAGATATAAGTTTTTTTTTAGAAATATGTGCGTGCTATATTTAATTTTATGTTACATATAAGTTTTTTTTTAGAAATATGTAAGTTTATTTATACTTTATGTCATTATTCATGAAATTTGTTAAAAAAATAATCAAATATCGGTGACTGCTATTTGTTATACCGCTATAAGCTAACCCGCTATCCCACTTTTGAGGTTGGCCTCTACACACCGCTACCCAAGATTGAGTACTATGTTGAATTTTGATTAAGACTTTTGATATTATGTTGGAGACTTGAAAGCTTTCATAAGATTTGGGTGTTTTGTATGATTTATGAATGTTTCATGAGATTTGAATGTTATATTTAATTTTAGGGTTAATTAAGTAAATAGTCCCTATAAATATTCAGAATTTTGTTTTTAGTCCCTATAAAATAAAATCACACTTTTTAGTCCCTATAAAATTTTCCATAAGCATTTTTAGTCCCTATAAAAATTTTCCATCAGAATTTTTAGTCCCTAAAATGCTTAAGGAAAATGTCACAGGGACTAAAAAGTGTGATTTTATTTTTTAGGGACTAAAAACAAAACTGTGAATATTTATAGGGACTAAAAACTTAATTAACCCTTAATTTTATATTAGACATATGTTTGTTTAAAATTTATAGTATTATTTAAGTAATTTGTCAAAAAAGTTATCAAATAGCTGTCATAGCGCTATGCGCTATTCCGCTATAGCATTTTTGGGGTCGGCCGCTACGCGCCGCTATCCGCAATTGACTACTATGATAACCATCATTATTTTTATTCTTACTCTTTTGATTATGAAAGAAAAAGGAAAATTTCATATTGAAGAGACGTGAAAAGTAAGAAGATAAAGATAAACAATAAAAAAAAATCAGAGAAAAACAAAGAAAGACCATTTTAATTGCAGTTAACACTAGTTGCATGTGACTAAAGAGACAGGAATGCATCACAATTTGCAAATATGAACGTATTGCATACAAGCTTTTCATCAGATAACATAAGCTAGATCTGTCACATCAGATAAGACAGATCTAAATCATTTTATTTATTGAACTTGGCAGCATATGAATATATCTTAACAGAAGCTATACCAGGACAACATTTAATTTGGGAATTGAATGATGAGCACCATAAAAAATTGGAAGTCAATAATGATAGTGCAAAAATGAAGATCAATACACACAAGCGTCATGTAGATAAACTTATTTGGTGAATACACAATAAAGACTACTAGCCTAAGGGTTTTAAATTCTGAGAAGTTGAGAGATGCATGGCAGGATGAATACGGTTAAAATGGGGAAACATACCGATTTATTGACTGAAAAAACCAAAACAAAAATTTTCGACCTTTTTCATGGCTTCGGTTACAGAAAATGAAAAATGGAATTTTTCATGGAATGATACATTTGAGTTCAAGAATCATATGGTAGAATACAAAAAGCTTAGAAACACTTTCAAGGGAGTTTAGGAAAATGATGTTGCAATAATTCAACATGACCTTTATAAGTTAGATCATGATCATTCACTGAGGAAAGAGAGCAGTTCCCATGAACTTATCAGGACTTGTCATCTTAAAGGCATACTTTGTTTAACATTGTGTTTGATGCAGCAAAACTTCCATAAAAAAATTGTGTTCATAGCGCTCTTTGTTATTGATCCAAATGTGGTTTGTAATCATAATGACCCACATGCTGAAATGAACTGATCATGATTAGTCAACTGACATATTTCCTTCTCTGCAAAATGCCACTACAAAGGTCATGGTTTTCTCAATTGCTATATTCACAACTCTGATTTAGTGATGTAGCTTAAAACCGCCGACCTCATATAGTGAGATAAGACTTGGAAGTTGGAAGTGGTGGTGGTTGGTGGAGAGAAAATTAAGTGCAACAGACAAGGAAATTATATGAAACGGACCAAATAATAAACAAATCTAGACATTAAACACTTAAACTGGTATCAATCATAAAAATCCACAAATGTTTTACAAAACAACTAAATATGCACAGAACATGCAGATATTGAGTATATATGAATGAAAACCACTCTCACCTTAAGAAGGGTATCCACCAAGACAACAATTCCTGATACAATGGAAGTATGTGCTAGAGCTTGAGCTTCCATGGCATTCATGTAGTTAGCATTTAGCAAGAAAGCCATCAAGCTTATCTCTAGATACAGCATACCTGATGTTGTAAACAATGACAACGCATTCCATGCAAACTCCTTTCCAGGAGAGCACTGCCATGCCTGCTCAAGCAAAAAATAAGCCTAAGTTGAAGGGTTAAAAAACAAAAAGAAGCAAATGTCCAAATTGTACTGTCAACTGATCGAGAAAAATAAATAAATGAATGAACAATTATCAAAATTTGTGATGAAGCATTTTCCAAGAATGGTCAATACTCTACATCAATCTTCAGGTACAAGGAAATGGATTTCCAGCTGTTGGGTCGTGAGGGGAGCTCGGAGTGATCATCCACATTGAACTAGAACTAGAGCAACCACACAAGTGAGTTTGGACACCACATCTCAAGTCTCATCCCAAAACCTTAAGGCTTTGGGTTTATGGGTTCCCTCACTTGTATATTACTCAACAGTCACGGCAGTCAGTTGATCAGAGTTGTAGAACAAGACTCTTCTAAAGTTTCAATATCAGGCGACTGACATTTCTAGTTTCATTTTATATCTAACTTAGGAGAACAAAACTCTTCTAAAGTGAACAATCCTTTTTAGGTTGTAAAGTGAGTAATATCAACCGTTAATAAACAAATCAATAGTTGATATTTAATACACGTACATAACTAATTATGGGTGGTTAAAATATCAACACTCCATTATCCCACTTTACTAATTACTCATTGGAGGACAAAAATCCAATTCACCGAGCTTAAAAATTGCTCGATTCCATGGTTCCAACTAACTAACTAACTGTGTTTAATTGAGCGATCTAGGGATAGAAATAAACATCCTAGCCCCACCTAATTTTCATAGATTAACAGTTCAACATAACAGCTTTAAACTGAAGTCATACTTGGAAGTATGTTTACATCATCTGTTTTGTTTGAATACATTGCATCTACCTTATCTCCCAAGCAATTAAAACTTCCGTATAAAATTTGCTCCATTATTTTTCCAAAATCAAATAATTTTATTCAAAAAATAATACTATATAAAAAGATGAAGGTAACAGTGATGTACCTGAAGAAAAGACCAAGCGAGGTTCAAAAGGGTAACAATCCAAAGAAGGGCATAATAGGAAGCAATAATATAAGAACCTCCATTACAGAAGCTATTGATATTCTTCTTGGCTTTCAAAGCGAGATACAAAACAAACAAAACCGATGAAGCAGCAACGAGTGTGTCGTGTACATTACAGTTCAAGTTCAGATCCCCAATATCAATTTGAGCCTCTGGACCTTCCACATTTCTTGACATTAACATAGATGATAGATCCCTGCGCTTCCGTATTGAACAGGCTAGGATCGATTTCAGAAGAAAATGGGTAGTAATGATGACATTGTTTGATTGTAATGGGAAGGTGGAGTTATATATTTTACAAGATCGTGGAAATGAATGGATACATACATCATGATGGAAGTTCCGTCATCGACACGAAATACTTCAATGGAATCATAGTCAGGACCAAACACCCAACTTTTGCCTCTTAGATCAAAGTTTCCATTAATAATTTGTTATCCATGGCATATGTGATATGTTAACAAATCCATTTCTAACTTTATTAAGGTTTCTTATATTATTATTCAATAAATGGCAAGGACAGTCTATAATAATATATTATATGCAGGGATTCGAATCCCTCACACCAGCAAAAAAAATTCAATACAATTTTTTATTTTTTTAAATCTAATGAGAAAACTAACATATGTAATGCTGAGAAGTAGAGAGTTATTCCGACATCAAAATGTATGAGCAATTCAAAAGACATGCTTTAATTTTTGTATCCAGAGGTTGAGGTTTGAACGTCAGACACCCTACTTATTTATTTTAAAAAGTGAATTCTAATCACTAAGTTAATTGACTAAAAAATTTGAAAGCAGATAGTTTACGAAAATCTTAACTTAGTTGTAGATGCATGATAGTGCAGTCAAAATGGGACGGACTAATCGGGCCGGCCGAAAAAGCCCGAAAAATGAAGGCCTTGGACTACAAAATTTGAGCCCAAATAGTGCGAGGGCTTTTTAGCCCGAGCCCATATAAGCCCGAGTCCGTGGCAGGCTAGCCCGACCGGGCTCCAGGTAACCCAAAAGCTCGACTATTTTTATTAATCATTGATCAGTTTTTTTTAATTACCCACTCCACTGTTTTGTTTTATCTTAAGGTCGATGTTTATCTTTTTTTTGTGTGATACTGCCAAGTCAATTCCAAAATCATAAAACTGAAACTAAATATTAGATTTATAACGCAAACACGGCTTGAAAAGAGAAAGCTAATAACGTACAACAAAGCAAAGTTTGTCATTTGGATTGAATTTACTACTTAGATGTATGACAATTTTCACAATATGGTAAAGTTTACTATGACACATGATTAACATTGCCTAATGAGTAATCAAATTATGTGGTTCTTCATATCCAAAAGGTAGCTTGCGATATTTATATTTTTAAGTGTCGTAATGTCAGGGAAAAAAAATCCTCTATGTGGTGTGAATAATTTTAAGTCATTTTTATTTTTAAAATTAAATTATGTTATTAATTGGGCAGCCCAAAAGCCCGTGGCCTGTAAAGGGCCGGACTTGGACAACTACATTTGAGCCCGTTTATCACTCGGGCTTTTTGACCCAGTCTGAAAAAAGCCCAAGCCCGACATGGACTAGCCCATCACAGGTCAGGTAGCTCGTTTTGATAGCTCTGCATAACATATACAAAATCATCGATGTCCAAACCTCACACATCGCATATAGATAGGCTCCATTTGTTTCCGCTTTTTTTAAAAAAAAAAATCTATTTTTTTCCTTAAAAAAATCACTTGTCATTTTTTATGTGTTTGTTTAGGATTTTTTGAAAAATCGTTTTATTAAAAAAATCTATTTTGACTCTAAAATGAAAAGTTGTTAGGATTAGTTTTATTCAAATTCTATTTTTTTTCAAGTATAAGGAAGTAGCACATGAACTAGTTAATTTTATTTTTTTTTAAATCGCTTTTTTTGGTAGTAAACAAACACAAATAATTTCAGATTTTTTCAACACAAAATTTTTTTTTTTAAAGTTAAAAAAAAAAAAAAAACACCCGTTATTCACTTCAAAATGTGAATTTCTACTCTAGAATGTTTAAAAAATAAATAAAAGAATTGAAAGTGAATAATTTATCAACCAAGAGTTGTTTCGGGTAGAAGGGGTTTGGATTTTTCGGTGAAGATGTCAACATTCAATCTCTAATGCTTTTGAATGAGTAAACATGCAAACCTCCTAAAATTGTCAAACATTAATCAATTATCTCCTCTGTTTGTTTTGGCTGTTACAACCTATGACGTGGTAGTTAACTGTACACGTGGCACTTCCACGTCACGGGGGTAATTGACTTTTTTTTTTTTTTTTTTTTTTCGTCTAAATTTTGTATCATTATAAAAATTTTGCAAATAACCCCCACAAATTTAATACTTATGTGCAAGGGGATACCTTTGTTTAAAAGAACTATAAGCACACTTGTTTGAGTTGTTTTTTTAGAAGAATGTTTATTTGATCTTTTTTTCTCTGGAATTTATTTGATGCAAGGGCAACAAATATAACGACAACCATAAACCTTGTCCCATTAAATGGAGTCACATATATAGATCAAATTATGTCACAGTATCCTATCATAAATTATATTTGGATCATATTTAGATCAAACTCGTTAACCTCTAAATCTTTTATAATAATTTCTCTTATAGTTTTTTAAGGTCTTTCTCCGCCTCTTTTGTTCTCACTCTTCTCCATCTAATATGCTCTACGTACAGGTTTTCTCTTTACATGCTCAAATCATCTAAGTAAATTTATACCATATTTTCTATTGCAGGTGCTACATCTCTCTAATGTAGTCCTTTCTAATCACATTTTGTCTAAATACAAGGAACTCAAATGTAAGGGTTTCAAATCTTAAAAAAAAATGATTTTTATGATAGTAAACAAACACTAACAGTTTTAGATTTTTTTTTAAAATCTCTAAAAAAAATCTATAGATTCTTTTAACTCAAAATCTATTTTTTTTTAAGAGTCTTGTTAACGAATGCCCTAAGGGCACTCTATAAGGTTTCCTAGTTAAGAAATTATTCATTGAAAAAGTTTAATATTTAAATTTCCGATGCATTGAATGCACAGTTTTCCATAAAAATTTACTATTTAAAGTTCTCAAAGATGTCATTAGTGCGCTCGTTAACATTTCCTTTTTTTTTAAAGCCGAAAGAAACGCATCCTAACACTGTGTTTGGTTAGCAAGAAATAGAGGCGAGAGAAGTATTGAAGAGAGAAAAAGGAAGGAGATGCTGCACTTCTCTTGTTTGGGTGACCGAAGAAATAGGGAAGAGAGACCAATTTGGTGTGGGTCCCACGCTTTTTCTCTTCTCCGCAAAACTACGAAGAAAGTCTAGAGAAACTGTGCCTTTCATTGTTGTCCCTTTTTTGCCCTTATTTTTTTGATCAACCAAGATAGGGCAAAAACACAGTTACAAACTGCAAACGAAGAAGACAATCCAACCTGAACATAGTGATTATGCATCAAAGAGTAAGTTGAGGAAGTGGAGGCCTATGTGAAGAAGTAGGTATCATTCATTTTTTTATTATTAATTAATGTATATATCTTGAGGTGGAAGGGGATTAGGGATGAGAATAGTCTAGACCGGCCTACAGGGGCCTACAACCTAACCTACGACAGGTCAAACTTTTTTCTTAAATAGAGAAGGCCTAGGCTTTTTTTTAAGTCTATTTAGCTTAAAAGGTCAGGTCTCTCAGAAAACCTCTTAAGTCTATTAGGCCGACCTATTTAAATAATATGAATAATATTATTTATTATTATATTATATTTTGTACTTTGAATTAAAATATAAATTTGTAAACTTTTTCAATAATTTAAACTTTATTAGTATACATTAAGTTTTTGCATATATAAATGTATTATTATAAACTAGAATAGAAATATGATACAATATATAGTTGAATTCCCTAAAATCTCTTGTTGATTATCAAAAGAGAGTTTAATTTAATTGAACTATTAGTTCACTAGTCCATTTAAACTTCGATCACATTACTTATTTAAAGATGTTCACAGGCTTTTAAACAGGCTAGCATGTCGTATCAGGCTTTCAGAAGGTCAGACTCAGACCTAAAAAGTAGGCCTATGACAGGCCGTAGGGCAAGCTTAGGCTTTAAAAAAATATTGCAGGTCAGGCTTGGGTCTTGCAAAGCCTAACTCGACTTAGCCTATTCTCATCCCTAAAGGGGATAAATAAGAGAATAGAGAACACATGAATTCGAAAAGAAAAAAAAGAAAGATGTGGGGGAATGAATGAAAAACTAGTACTAGAGCCGTCAACAAAGCCCTAAATTGTAAAGCCCCAATATTTTAGCCGTCTTCAAAGTCCCAATTTTTTGGCCCCCTCTTAAATAAATTTACATTAGGCCCTAACCCCATTTTTTATGTTTTATTGATGGGCCTTGTTGAGGGTCAACTTTTGGCCCAACTAAAATTTTGTAAAACATATCTTTTAAATTTTTTATTTATTAGAATAATATAATTAATAAATTTTAAAAAAACAGCTTATTTTAAAATAAAAACAGCTTATTCAAAACAATGCAAATCATCTTATTTTAAAAAACAGCTTATTTTATAAAGATAGTAGTTAATTGTGTGGTGCACAAGCATAAAGCTTAAACTACTTGGCACCCAAGCCAGTGTTCCATAGAGCTTAATTTTAACACAAATTAACCTTGTCTCCTCTCTAGATCTCCAATACCATTCAAACATCCCATGCATGTGGTGGTGGGTAGACCAATTGAGTTTGAGAAAAATCTGAAACCGACACCAGAGGAGGTATATATATACACTACTATCATACAACTTTTATGTCAACTAGTAGGCTATGTTTGGAATGGTATTGGAGATCACGTAATTGAGCTTGACAAGGCCAACACTTCGACC
>Ga0228710_1004957_pt1 | contig 20894 bp, 15 predicted proteins | sample MedpolnodulmetaG_FD_177995 | JGI IMG/M metagenome (GOLD analysis project Ga0228710, IMG submission 177995) | Root nodule microbial communities from Medicago polymorpha collected in Santa Monica, California, United States - pink nodules | ecosystem: Host-associated > Plants > Roots > Nodule... | reverse complement strand
TATTATTTTATTTCTTTTTTATTGATTAGGTTTATGTCATTTTTTCTTTACTTAAATTTGATCATAAAATAAATGAATATAAAGTTAAGCTCGTGTAAAATCTTAAGACTTCTTTTGGTGGTGGCCGGATTTGAACCTCAGACCTTACATATATTATGCAGTGTCGCTACCATTTATAGAAAAATTAAGAGTATGTTTTTTTTAAAAAAAAGTTAGAAGCGAATATAGCATCAACATTTCTTTTTTTTTTTTTTTACAAGATTCATTTAATTTTTTTTGAGAAGGAAATCATCTAATTTTTTCTGTGGTCCGGTGTTCGAACTCTGGACTTACATATCTTATGTATGTCCTTACCAACTGAGTTAAGCTCACAGAGACATTTAATATTTATATTTTTTAAATTATTACTATTAATTTCTATGTGTTAGTGTTGATCAGTGTGATGTACGCGTCAATGTGAGTGTGAGACACATTTCTTGCTTATAATAATAAATTATAAATAGTAAATGCTATATATTTTTGGTTAGATGGTTGGTTACAAAACTTATGTTAGAAAACGTGCTCTTGGTTGTCTGGTGGTGCTCTTTATTCTTTATATATTTTATTGCATAACGTGGTCCTTCATTTTCTTGATTTTGATGCAAAATTATAAGTATTTAAATGCTTAGCACTATCGTATGTTTTTTAATATAAATATCGTGGATCCTGATGTATGAATGAGAGTCTAAAAAGAATAAAATTATGTGCATTTATCAATGTATATAATATAAACAAACAAAAAAAAACAAATCACCATATTTAATATTAAATCTAAGGTCTAACATGGGCATTAGTGATGCATGCATAGCCTTGAGCAATAAATAACATTTTTTTATATTAGTGACAAGCTGGTTGCAAAGAGGTGCACATAAAATATTCATATACGAAAGGAAACATTTAATAAAAACAAAGTCATATCATAAATTATTGCAAGCTACTAAGAATAGTACCATTTAGTACATTATATAATTATATTATATGATGATGGACTATAATTAAATAATACTATGCTTCATAAGGAATTACAATATTTTTTTTTCTTGCTACTTTTGTTATTAAATTTATATGCCGTACCTGGCCAGTTAATACCTAGATAACAATAAACTAATAACAAAGTAACAAGGTCACATGTGATATAATTATATAATATGTAAAATATAATCTTTTAAAAAACATGGTCTCTGGCTTCTTGTGATGAAAGTTCTACAAGAGCATCTTCTAAATATTTTTATGGTAGATTAATTTTTTTATTTTATTTCATAGCTGTTGCTAAAGTTTTTCTATTTATTTATTTTAATGGGTTAGATGAAGTATAGGTTTGTGTGACATATATCATGTGTCTATATATATTGAAGTATAGTTTGCAACACTTTGTGATCTTAGGAAGCTTGATGAACAAAAATTTCTTAACAACTTAGATCATTGTCAATATAATCACCATTGTGCTTTTTCTTAGTTTAAAAAGGTTTTTTAAATCGATTCAAACTTGTTATTTCAATGATGTTTTTTCTTGTAAATGTTGATTTAGGTGCTAATACAAATTATGTCCTTAAATTTGATGCAGTTAGGAGTTCAGGAATGCAGTGGTCATTTTCAAATAAGGTTTCAAACCTTCCTCAATTCATGTCATTCAAGAATAATACTCATGAAGATAGGTCAAGAAACAGTGTTATGGATCCAGTAGCTTCATCTGGATATATGACTATTTCAACTAAAGATGCTTTTGAATCTAATCAGAAATCATTCTTGGGTGTGACACAGGTTTGTTTGTTTTCTTAATAAATATTTTTATTTATTTTTCAAACTTTAGATTCCTTTGTATAAAGAAACAATTTAACCTTGTTGAAGAACATTGAGTGCTTGATAGGTTTTAAGGTGAGACTTGAGTTTGCAATGGTCAAACATTTTTATGATGTTTGGTGTTTGTATTGAGAAACAATTTTGGTTTCAAAATCAATTATTAGGTGAAACAACTACTTTGTGTGTGTTTGGTTCCGCGGTGATAAAAATTGATTCTAATTATAAGTGAGTTGAATATAAAATGATTTATGTTTTGATAGATTCATGTAAAAATGGATTAAATGATATATTCTAGTCTAAAAATCAATTGTAGAGGCAAAATCTAAAAATTATAGCTTCAAAGTTAAAATTAATTCTAGTCATGAACATCCAAATAGGTCAAAATCAATTTTTAATTCCTCCAAGAGTGGAACAAAGATATACTTTTAAATTTTACTTTGAAGTTGAATTACTTCTAACTTTTTTTCAATTTTTATATATATGTTAAAACGTTTTTTTGGTAATTACATACTCAAAAGCAATTTTGATTTAAAATATTCAAACAACATATAAATTCATAAAAATAATTTTTAGGTAAATGCATCTAAATATAAACAACTTTAATCAAAATCAATTTTCACAACCGCATAAACTAACCCACATCGTAAGCGTATATTCTTTATATCTTATAATTTGTGGAAGGTGTTTTTCACAAATTATAATTTATTCTTTAACTAATTTTTTTTTACTTCTGTTAATATTTTGTAGGAAAATTTGGCCATAAATCAAGTAGGAAACAAGCATGGAATTACAATTTATCCTATCCAAAGTTCTGATGCACAATCAGCTTGTAATCAAGAAGCAAGAACATTTTCAGTTTCAAACCAATCTAATCATGTTATTACTGGAATCAACATGGTTAATTCAGTTACAAACTCACAAACTTTTGGTTCAAAATCCTCTGCCACACCTTTATCTGTTCTTCCATCAAAAGGTCCCATAGTTGGCTCTACCGACTTAAGGTACCATAAATTTAAACACTTGAAAAAATTAATTTTTCATTTCATTGAAAATATTTTTGGGACAAATTTTTTTCGCCCCACATTTCTAATAAAACACATGTTTTTCGGAAGTGTACTTTCAGACGGCATATTTTGTTCAAAAGTGTACTATCAAGATTTTTTTTTATGATATGATATTGTGGAACAATGTAGAGTGAAACACTAAGGTTTTTTTTTGGTTTTCTATAGGAGTAGGAATTGTTCCAAATCCAATGGTACTACGCCTGCTCAATTGACCATATTTTATGGTGGTACAGTATGTGTGTATGATGACATCTCTCCTGAGAAGGTAACTCTTTTACCCTAAACTTATCTTAATAGCGTAGTGGAATTTGAACAAACTGTTATTTTCCGCAATCTGCGATGGACAACATCGAGTCCCCTTTTTTATATATATTTATAATTTTATACATAGTTATATTTATGATTTTTATTTTCTATGACTAGGCTAAGGCTATCATGTTACTAGCTGGAAATGGCACTAAAATGCAGCAAGAAATCTCCATTCCTTCCAAAAAGGATAGTTTCATTATAAGCCAACCCTATCCCTCACCATTGCCAAGCCCTCTTCCAATGACCTCTCATGCAAGTACTCAACCAAGGGGAGGTTCAAGTAGCAACAATGAAGTTACAATAATAAGGTCCTTAGGACCTTCAATTGCCAAGTCCTCTCACAATGACCTATCTCATCTCTCACCATTGCCAAGTTCTCTCCCAATGACCTCTCATACAAGTTCTTATCCCAAGGGAGGTTCAAGTAGCAATAATGGAGCCACAATAATAAGATCTTTAGGACCTTCAAATGTCCCTACAAACCATTTGGAATCTCCTATTGTTGCTACTTCTGTAGGATCAACACTTACAAATGTGATTCAACCAGGTAAATATATTATGCCTATCTGGTCTATTTATCTTTTAGAAAAATCCTATCAATACATTTTATTTTCAAAATTTGTTATATTTATCGTGAAATTGCAAGCCGGTTAACGAATAGAGAGATCGAGCCGACAATAATTCATTCAATTATAAAGTGTTCAGAAAAGAGTGTGTCGCTAGCATTTTTGTATTTTATAAAAGCTACTTGTTCTAGTTTATGTAAAGCACAATAATAATTAGCAAAGTTTTGTTGTGTTTCTAGTTGGCTTGCCTCAAGCGCGAAAAGCATCGCTGACTCGGTTTTTGGAGAAGCGAAAGGAAAGGTAACGCTCTAATGAATTTTCTTCATCACTTAACATGTTTTTGAGCCTTGCATATTAGGTATAGAATATTGATAAACTTCTTTCATTCATTGAATGTGTCACCTTGACGCGGAGACTCGTCAATGCGAAAACAAACATAGCATAAATAGACCAACGCAAAAGAACTTATATAATTTTTTAATTTCAGCTATTATTTTATAATTTAATAAAACTCATTGAGGCTGATGCATGTTTTTTGTACTTACTTAGGGCAATGAGCACATCACCATACTATATGAGCAAAAAATCACCTGAATGCAGCACTGGATCAGACAATGCTAGTTTCTCCATTGATTTCTCTGGTTCAAGTACTCAACCACCCACCAATTTGCCTTTAAGAAGAACATGTATGGAAGTGATTAGATAATATATATACTTTTATAATTGTAAGATCAATTCTTTAATTTGATCATTGGCAAAGAATTTTCATAGCCACTTTTTGGTAGTAGTTTACTTCATTAAGAAGATCTAGCATGTTGTCATATGATATATTTTTTAAAAAATTTCATTATGTTGTATAATTATTCACTTTATAAATACAATAGTGAATACATTTTGATTCATTTTGGTTCTTTTATTAGGATTATAGGGGTCTTTTAGCTATTAACAACAATTTTCAAGTTGTTTTTACTAGACGCGAAGCTAATAGTAGCGCTTATGCTCTTGTAAAAGCGTTTATCTTTTATGTTTCTTCAAGATGATTTTCGTTGTGTTTTTTAATGTATTCTGAATTTTATTTGCAATGATATGAATTAACCTCGAGTAAAAGAAGAACAAATTCGTATTACTTTTTTAAAAAAGGTATTGAAAGAAAACTTAAATGTATTTAATATCTCCAATTAGAGTTTAAAAAAAAGTGTCAAATTGCGGTTGACACAAATGGTTGGATCTTCTGTCCACATATGTTGTGATTTGTTGGTTGTTTCTGATCTCGTATGAGAGGTGTTTCATTATAATCTAAATTTTTATTTACCAAAGAAAAAGTTAAATTGTTTTCCCTATTTACCCTTATGTATGTATTCCAAAATTCATTCATCTTGTTATTTAACAAGAATTGGCTAACAAAAAAACAGCACAAAAGATCTAACTATCTTTTTTTATTTTCTGTTTTAAAAGGTTGGTGTGTATATATGTAAAATTTTATACCTGGATTTTGTAAATACCAGCATTGTAGATAAATTAAGTGTGATGAAACGATATAGCAAAAACAAAAAAACAGAATACCCATAAATTATTTATATTTATAAATGGCTATGATCAAAGATAGCTGGCTCAATTTCAACTAAAAAAACTACCTTTCAAAAATAGAACTTCCCTCTATTTTATACAACAATTAAATTATAAACTTTCCACCATAAGCACTAGGGGAATAGAGGAAGAACAAAAAAAAAACAAGGCCAATTTCTTCCTTTAGTTTTGACATAAATTGTTTCATTAATTTTTTTGTCTCTCATTGTTGAAATTGAAAACCATGGCTGCAGCTTCCAAGGTCTTCCTCTCATTCCTCCTCATAAATTTATCTTCATTTTTTAACCTTTGTTTATGCGACGGCGGCGGCGGTGACAGCGGCGGCAGCGTCGATCTTGACCAAATTCTTCCTGGCCTTGGACAAAATGCAGTCGCCAATGCACAATGCATGCAACAATTGCTTCCTTGTCAACCATTTTTGAAGGCTCCAAATGATCCTCCTCCAACATGTTGTGATCCTTTAAAGGAGATGGTAACCAATTCATCTGATTGCCTTTGCCAATTCATTAACAATCCTACAATGGTTCTTTCCTTAGAAGTTTCCAAGGATGATATCATGAAGCTTCCAAAAGCTTGTGGTATAAAGTTTAATATCTCTAAATGCAATGCCAATGCAGGTAATTAATTTATGATTAATTTGTGTTAATTGGTTTAATTACATATGCAAACATGTGCAACATATTTTTGCAAAATGGAAAAACAATAAAAACTCATGAAATTAAACCTTTTTTTTTGTTTAAACTTAAATCAAAGTGATTTTTTAAATTAGAGATTTTCTTAGAAGTTATTTAAGTCAAAAAATTGATTATTTCAAGATTTTGACTTTTAATAAAAACTTGTTCAAACATCTTAAGTATTTTTTAAAAATGTTTTCTTTTACGTAATTTTTTTTTGTTTTTGTTTGTTTCGAAGAGAGATTTCTTTTAATGGTTGGCATATTTTGGTTAGAGAAACAATGAAGGAGAGACTAGTGGTTTTAATCTTTGGTTGTCATTTTTTATTTTTTTACCTTTGATTGGCTTAGGAACTTTTTTGGATATAACCTTCCATCTAGTAGGTCATATCTCCTTAATAATGAAATTATGCAAAGCAATGCATGATATCCTAATCAAGTGAAAAAATTGCATTTAAAAAATGCATTTATGATCACCCTTCATATCATGTTGTATAAGACATGGAATGGAACATGCAACAATCTTAAAACCACAAAACAAACTACAAAATTATTGAATTCTCAATGGTTGATTCAATTAGTAAAGAAAAATATGTTGTCACATAGTTAAGGGATCATAGTCATTGGATGAAGAGCATATGACTCATGATTTAACTAAATTGACTTCAAAAGATATCTCATAATACGAACAATCTGATAGTCAACTAATAGTCGAGAATCCATGACTACAAAGAATCTAAATCACTGGATAATATACAACCTCAATATTGAGATGTAATAACTAAATATTTTATTTACTGCTTTCAGTTGATGGAGAATCATCATCTAAAGGTGCTTCTAAAGAAACATCTTCTAAAGAAGCTTCTCAAGAATCAACTAGCTCAACATCTACAGAAGCTTCTGCAGAATCAACTAGCTCAGCAAAAATGATTACTCCATATGGAATCACTTATTTTGGTGTACCTGCATTTGTTGCATTTTTGACTACTCTACTATTTTCTGCATACTAGGCTTACTTGGGATACTGGTAAAAAAACATGCCTTATGTATGAACTTGTTCTATGCTGAAATTTCTCTCTTGAGGCTTGGTTATGTAAATTTTGATGTCATGACTAAAAAGGAGTTAAGAATGTAAATTCAGAACTATCAACAATACTATGCATTTTAATTTTTAATGTTGCAGTGGTAGAGATCCATTGCCATTAACTGGTGGATTATATCCAGTTTCTATTAATTCTTTTTTGAAGATGGTCTTTCAATCTTAAGATTGTACAGTCTTTTTCAAAGCACCTCTTATGAAATAAACAACACATTATTATTAGAGGTGTGTGATTTTGACACAGATTTTCCAACAAATTTCGACAACAATTTAAATGGTTAATACAATTTAAATACAATTAATTACGTTCAATAGATAGTTGATGGATAAAACAATATGTCAATTCATTAATCATTGGCTGAATATAGTTAACAACAATTGTAAGTCACTAACCACAATTTTCGTTTGTAAATTTGAATATAAATCATAGTTAATGAATATTATGTATATTTGAACATCTAAAATCACATTCGACGATTTTAAATGTTGCTAACCACAATTTCCGTGTGTAAATTTGAACATAAATCATGGTTCATGAATATTATGTATGTATGAACATCTAAAATCACATGCAAACAATTGTTAATAGATATATTCTTTATCTTAAAAATTGTGGTTAAAGACGTTCAAAAACATGGTTAGTTACGTTCAGTTGATGATTAATGACTTATGACAACAACTGATTATATTCATTAACCATACACCGAGCATAATTAACTACATATTTCAAATGCAGAAATCATCTAAATTGTTGTCAAATTCGTGTGACATGACATCATATATGTTATTATGAATAATTTCGTTAGGTAACTTGAACTGGGAGAAGCAGGAAACAATAAAAGAGAGAAAGGAAGGAAAAAAAAAGTACTATAAAGAACTTATTGCCCTTATTGCTCCAATCTAACACCTCTAATTCAACACTAATTTTACAAGACAATAGTAGTTTTTTCTAATAAAAAAATTGACCAAAAGATAATAAATATCAACATGTGATATCCATTCCCCTTGCATCAAAATTTCTAAATTATTTTCTTCAATAAATATCACCTCATTTCCATTCCACAAGTGTTTTTGTGGTGGGAAGTAACTTTCTGAGAAGACTTCACTTGAATAGCACATGTTGCTGGAAAATGATCTTTGGCAATTGAGATTGGAAGATTGAATACTCCAATGAGATAGACATATGATATGCTAAATGAAAATGTAATGTGTTTGCGTAATTAACCTATAACAGTAACAAATTTGCTATCTCCTCTTATTACTCTGTCTTAGCCTCTTGAAAGCCATAAATGTAACTGCTGCAGAAAGAGAATACCTGTCCCAAATACAAATAATTCTTTTTGTTAGAAAGAACGCCAACCATTTTTATTAATGTTAAGGTTCATATCGAAGAGTAAATTCTCAGTCATAAGTAGTGGACACAGACAGCCCTACAGAAACAGAACAATACAATGAACATTTCAAAATTTTATTTTAGGATTACATATGTTTTTAGTCGCTACAAAAATCACGACCTTTCACGTTTAGTCAATAATTTTTTATTCATTTTTAGTCCCCATATTTTACAAAAACTAGGCGCTTCTAGTCTCTGCAGAGTGATTTAAAGAATGTCTGTCACTATAAGTATAAGCATGTGTCGGAGTCGTGTCTGTGTCCAACACCGACACGTGTTGGACATGGAACACACCTTCAATCTGAAGTGATGGTGATACATATCTCATTAGCCAAGAAAGAATAAGGATATGTATAAAGAAATTTTAACTTGACAAGAAAATGCACAGTGCTCAACATGCAAAGAAGGAAAAGCAAGTTCACCATGTTAATATGTAGTTTAGGTGGTCCTGAGGCATCACCGAACTTCGAATCAAGGCATTAACATCCTTAGGAAGAGGGTAAGGATTACTTGGATTAACATTCTCATTAATATCATCAACATAAACAGTATTTTCTGGAAGGCCGCAGGATCGGGCAATGCTAGGAACATCAATATAGAACCATTGAGAAGACCCGGGATCATTTGCAGGAACAAATATGCTTGGGTTCTCACTTCCGCGAACTACCCCGACCACTTCGTTAGGTGTTACAGACGGGACCTGGTCCTGTAAACGAGCAACGTTTGAAAATAAGCAATGTTTCAAAATCAAACCGGATTGTTCAACCAGCTAAAGTGTGAACCAACACTGTCTGTGGTTCGGCTATTTGAGTGGTTCAACTGCAGTTTCGTCCTAGTTCAGTGGTTTGAAGCAGTTGAACCATGACTCAAAGATATCGCCGGTTTGCTGTCTGGTTTGGTTTTTTTTAATCGTTGAAAATAAGTTTGAATTTACATTTTTATGCATTAAACAAGGAATGATGTGATGGAAAAATAACTAGAGGTAGAGACGACCTCACTGATAATAGGCTCTTTAGACCAAAATCTCCACCACGATTTGGTTCCATCAGCTTGTGAAGGCGAAGGAAGTGGATCTGCAAACTGTTCGTCGTGTGAAGCCTCTAAAAACTTTTCTTTCCAACTGCGGGGAACCCATCCTCTGTTAACTAGAATTGGAGAACTCACACTGCAAGAAGCAATACACAATATGAAAATTGAAAAAACTCCGAAAAAATAATACAACCAACTAAAAAACATAGAAGTGAAGCCTGCAAAGCAAGCAATTGGTCAACGATGATCAAGAAAAAGTATTGTTTATAACATAATACAGATGTTATTATCTTATAGAAGTTAAGATTCAGAGCTTATAAAGTGATGAGAATAAATCCAAATCCTTTTAAATTCAAGAGTCCAGTGAAACTTAAACATACATATTGAGCCGCAAGGGAATAATCCTTAACCAAATGGAAAAACTTAAAGTTCATCCAGAACAAATGAAGATAATATGATGCAGTTTCAAAACAATAAACATCAGAAAGTTGGTATGTACAAGGTTTTCAAACTTGAGAGTATACTGCAACTCATGAAATCTCCGTAAATCGAGTTTATGTAGCGTTTGAAACATCTATCATAGCATGCAAACACAATTTAGAGTTAGACCACAAAACAGTCAACATAGTCAGTAGACCATTCTAGAGAAGGTCTCTGTTAACTCGACTCCAAAAGTCTTAAGAGTTTAATTGTTGAAAACATCCATCATATGTAAAGCGAAAATTTTAAAATTTTCTGCTGACTTGATGCATTACTCATTTACAAAGCTCTTAATGATTTTGATATACCTGTCAGGATGATCATGAACTGGAATAAGAGGTGTTATAACATAGTATCCATTTTCAGTAACTCCTGAAATGCTTCTTGAACGTGGTCCCACATAGATCGATTTTTTATCATCAAAAACTCCCTTGCAGACAACCTTTCTAAACTCCAGAGAATCTAACTCCTCACTTGATGGATATGCACCACTGAATTTCAATGGTTCCATTTGCAACCTCTTCCCTCGATACTCCAACATTTTAATCTGTAACATTGTAAGATGGAAAGAATTCTCATTGAGATATAAAAATTATAAGAACTAATGTAAAATGGTTGAGAGAGCATATGATAGTAATTCATCACATGTCCATAAGTTATTTGTTTACAGATTATTCCCCCGGGATAGATTAAGAAAACATCTTACAACTCAGTTTAACCATGTTCACTCTTTGATTATTGAATTAGCTTATAAATAGACATTTGTCCAATAAGCGCTAAATTGAGCTGTTTACCAAAAGGCACACAAAAAATTCTTAAAATATCATTATCTTTAAGCCATCTACATATCAAGGAAATGGAGGAGGCAAATAATCCACAATATGAGCCTATGATTAGAAATCTCCTTGATGGGTTAAGACTTAAGAGATGAACAGCATATAGAGATGTAATGTAATAGTAGTATATTTAAAAGATGGAAAACAAAAAGCTGAAATATTGTAATCCCTTAATGCATCAAACTTACGGAAGTTATCTATATCACTAACATAACGGAATGATGTCACGCAATTTTGAGTCTTGACAGTCATAAATAAATAATAAACATATTCGGCTACAGTAGAGAAGGAGAATAGGCACATGTGTCGAAAGATTAATCATCACACTACCCAAAATAGCACAGCACATCATATTTTAACACCATCATCACACACCAAGCTTGTAGACTAAGTCATTTACTTGATCCTCACCACAAACACAGAGCACAATTTTTCTTCTGATTCACATGACAAAACTCTATTGCCAAAAACAATATAAACATAGTTATTAAGATGATGCCACATTCACATATTTTCCACTAGATCCGAATTGGCTGGAGTCAGAAATATTGTCGTTACTAAGGCCAGTATCTCAGTGAATGTGAATCCAATAATGAAGATCAACAGGTTTAATTCTAAGTTTCTCACTTCATCAATATGGATTCAAAACACAAACTCAAAATGTGAGATGTATGATTTTTGCCAAAGAGTTCAAATCTATTAAGTGGCAGTGTTGTCAATCACGGATCACATGAAATAGTGCTGCTTCAGCTGCAATTGCATCACTTCGCACTAAATCGTGTATCACAAAATAATAGCAATCAGTCCAAATTACACTACGCTATGTCGAAATAGAGCCGCTAACAATGCACCAAATCTGTATCCAATTTTCACTACATAATTCTTAGTACCTTCTTTCTATCTCTCTTTCCCCCTTTCTTATAATCAAAATCAATGATTCAAATTTTCATACATTCTGACAATGTGAACCAAAATAGCACCGAATTTTCGATCAAAGGTGTTCTAGTGTCTGACAAGTGTCAGTACATGACAATATTCAATTGATTAATTTTCTTAAATTATTACCAGTGTCGACTTGTCAGCGTCGTGTTGGTTTCGGTGCTTCATACACGTGAACAAGAATTATGTGAAAGTAAACTTTTTTTTCTTATAATAGTATCTTCTCTCTATCTCTCCTTCCCCCTTTCTCATAATCAAAATTTCATACATTCCGACAATGTGAACCTTTGTAGCACCAACATTTATTTTATCAAAAGCGTGCCCGGTGTCCGAAAAATGTCAGGACATGCAATAACATTTCATCTAATTTTCTTAAATTATTACCGGTGTCGATGTGTCAGTTTTGCTTGGTGTTAATGCTTCGTAGATGTGAACAACGATTACATGAAAGTATAATTTTTCCTAATATAAGTTTATAGAGATTAATTCAATGCATCGTCGGTGCAAAACCTTTTTACACGAGCATCCAATCAACTCACATCACAGTGGCATTTTTATAGGTTATTTCCTAAATTATCTCCATAAATATCTACCTCAGCATGATTTAAGTGGATACATATGTAAAAAAGATTTACACTGTCAGTATATACAAATTGAATGGCAAAAAAACACACACACACCTTATCTTCTCTTCTAACAATCTGCCAACTCCCAAGACCAAATGCAATTGCCCCAGGTAAATACAACCACCATTTAGAAGCTTTTCCTTTCACAGAAAAAAAATAAAAAATCAATAAACATAAATTAAAAAAAATGAACTTTCAATTAGAGGGAACATCATTGAGAAAAAACAAGAACGACCCACATAAGGAATTCATCAAATTAACATGAATGAGTGCTTACCATTTGAATCAGAGGAAGAAGAAAGTGTTGGGTCGGAATCAGAGACGGCAGCAGCGGAGCTGAATGGACGGACAGCGGAGCTGATGCCGGTGCGGGTGGAGATACGGCGGAGCTCCGCGAGGATTCTGGCGGCGGAGGTGGACGGTGGCATTGGGAGAATAGGTGTGAGAGAAAAGGGAGAGAGGTGAAGAATCGCAGAGAGAAAAAGAGAAAGAGAGAGGGTTTATGGGGTGAAATATGCTGTTTGTGAGAGCACCAATAGCTTCGGTGAACCTTTCAATAGGGTAAGAAAATATTTAATTTTTTTAGCTTAAATATGCATCCAATCTTTGCAAATATATGCAATTTGAGTTTTCGTCTCTAACCTTATTAATTTTTATAAACAACTATTGCATGTTTAAATAAAAAATAAAAATAAATTAATACTTCTTTATAATACTACGAAGTTTTGTATATCACTTTTATATATTTTTATAGATGTGTTAGCAAAAAACAAACTCAAAATTTAATTTCTAAGTCAAGGTTTTCGTTTTTATTTTCTTTGAATTTTTTACGCTTTAAAAATTTATAATTAATTTGTCTTTGGTGAAAAAATTTAAATTTATGTGAAAAACCATATTTTATCGTTATAAATATGTCTTAAAATCATTTTTTTTAACTTTATGTCTATATGAATAAATAAAAAGTAAAGGATAAGGAATTTTAACTTTATGTCTATATGATTTTCAAAGGAATAAAAAATTTATGTCTATATGTATAAATAAAAAGTAAAAAATAAAAAGGATTTTCATGTGATTTAAAAAATTGGCAAAAAAAATATGTAAAAGATAAAAGGAATTTTAAACTTCATAGTTTTTTTTGACAATTTTTTAAATCACACAGTTAAAATCTAAATTTTAGTTTTTACATGATTATTCTTCATTCAAACTTCGCATATATTACAAAGTTAATTTGAAAATTTAACACCTATTTATAATAATTAAATTACAATAAAATTTGTATGTATTCTACAAACCGCAAAATTCTTAATTTGAACAAAATATATATTTTTAAGGATAATTTGAACAAAATATATAAAAACTTGTTCTTCTTTCAAAAAAGAAAATATAAAAACTTGTTAAAAAGAAACAAAACATATATAAACACATTTTTGTTTTAACGATTTAGTAAAACCCTAAAACAAAATTTTCTTTTCAAAGAACAAAAAATGCATGCGCTACTGCTTCAGTGCTTTGTCTCAAAAACAACTCTGCACTGAACGGAACTGGCCGTAAAAGCAAAAACCTCGCCGGAAAATCCGCCGGAGTTGTCCTCCGTCTACCATCAGCAACGGTGAGATTTATCTTGATAAGTTCTTATGAAGTTAGTTATATCATTTATGTTTAGTTTCACATTTGGAGGAGCCAAAATTTATTTTGATATGTTTGGTTGCTCTCGAGTAGAATTGATTATTTGTATGTTTGGTACTGTGTGGTAGAATTCATTTTGAGTGAATTGATTTTGTAAATTTGATTTTGACTGAAAATGTGAGTAAAATTATTTGTGTTGGGATACATTCATGTAAGTGAGTTGAAACTATAAATTTGTGTGTAAAATTCAATTCTAGAATCAAAAGCTACAAATCTTAGCTTTCAGTAGGAATCAATTCTAAAGGCAAAATCAATTTTACTCAAAAGCAACCAAACATTCAAAATCAATTTTGGCCCCTCTAGAAGTGGAACCAAACTTAAGTTTGAATTTGTGTATTTGGTTATGCGGTAACAAAAATTGATTTTGTAAAGTTGATTTTAGTCAAAAGTGGTTTATGTTTGGATACATTCACATAAGAAATGGGTTGAACAATAAATTTTAGTATGAAAATCACATATCCTAGTTTTAAGTCAATTCGTTCAAAATCAACTCACTTTTAAACAGAATCAATTATATAAAATCAATTCGTTCAAAATAAATTTTTGTCACTGCAAAACCAAAAACACACTTAGAGTGTATAACAAATCATGGATTTGTTGGAATATCAAGAGTTGGTTTTTTCACCATCATTGGAGATTCTTTACTTTACACTCTAAATTTGATTTGTTTAGGAGCTAAATGCAATTTACATATACATGTTCTCTTTTATAATTTCCCAATATCATCTTTGTGATCCACCTAAACATGTTTACTTCCTCTTATTGATTGATCTTCCACTTTGCTTGTTACAGTACAGATTGCTTATTTGATTGTTTCAATGAAATGAAAGAAGAGAATTAGTCTGAAAAAAGAAGAGTGTGAGAGAGTGTTTCAGGAAGAAGTGTTGAATGGAATTATCCAAAAAATGCAATCTTCTTCAAGTTAGGGGAGAAGGTTGTGATGTTGTGTACTGCTACAACAACAAGGTTAAGGTATGCCTTCCACAAATTTCTGAGGTTCTTTTCCCATTGCCCGAAACAAAATGAAAAAAAATTATCTTCCTTTAATGGCATTGATGACGCTGTTACATTATTCAATCACTTAATTAATATGCAGCCGCTTCCCTCTGTTATAGAATTTAACACGATTATAGGGTCAGTAGTGAAAATGAAGCATTGCCCTATTGCCATCTCTCTTTTGAAGCAAATGGTGTTTAGAGGAGTTACTCCTTCGATATTCTCTTTGAGTATTTGGATCAACTGTTACTGCCATTTAGGTGAGATGGGTTTTGCTTTTTCCGTACTCGGCATAGTTTTCAAGAGGGGTTATCAACCCAATAACATAACCTTGGCGACGGTCATGAAAGGACTTTGTATCAATGGTGAGGTTAAGAAAGCAATGGACTTTCATGACAATGTGGCAGCACAAGGAATGCTGTTGGATGAAGTTTGTTACGGGACCTTGATCAATGGCTTGTGTAAAATAGGACATTCAATAGATGCCTTTCAGTTGCTACAAGAGATGGAAGGACAAGTGGTTAAGCCTAACATAGTAATCTACAACATGATCATTGATAGTTTTTGTAAAGACGGGCTTACATGTAAGGCTCGAGATTTATATTTGAAAATTGTTGACATGGGAATAGATCCTGATATTTTAACTTATACTTCTCTAATTCGTGGTTTTTGTAGAACGGGTCAATGGGGAGAAGTTAAGCAATTGATGTGTGAAATGGTTAATAAAAATATCAACCCAAATGTTTATACCTTCAATGTATTAATTGATGCATTTTGTAGAAAAGGAAAGATGATAGAAGCTCAAGGAATGTTTAATTTGATGGTTAAAAGAGGCCAGCAACCAGACATTGTTACGTTCAACACTTTAATGAGTGGGCATTGCTTACACGGTCATGTGCTCGAGGCAAGAAAATTATTTGATACAGTTTTTGAACGGGGTATTCTGCCTGATGTTTGGAGTTATACCATCTTGATTGTTGGGTATAGCAAGTGTAAAAGGATTGATGAAGCTGTAAGTCTCTTCAATGAAATGCGTTGCAAAAATATGGTTCTGGATATTTTTGTGTATAGTTCGCTTATTGATGGTTTGTGCAAATCTGGGAGGATCTCTTATGCATGGGAACTTTTTAGTACAATCAACAATGACGGTCCACCACCTAATGTTATCACTTACAATATCTTGATTGATGGTTTTTGCAAAATCCAAGATATTGACATGGGAGTTGAATTATTTAAACTAATGTGTGAAAAGGGCTTGACACCCACTGTTTCGACTTATAACATCTTGATTAATGGGTATTGCAAGAGTAAGAGGATTCGTGAAGCCATGAATCTCTGGAGTGTAATGCAAAGCAAAAATTTGGCTCCTGATTCTATAACTTATAATTCTCTTGTTGATGGGTTGTGTAAATCTGGGAGAATATCCGATGCTTGGGAGCTTTTCAAAGTGATGCATGTTGGTGGACCACCGGTTGATGTTGTTACTTACAATGTCTTGTTAGATGCTTTTTGCAAAACACAAGATGTTGCTTAGGCAATTGCATTATTCAATCTAATGTTGGAAAGGGGGTTGACTTCTTAAGATTATAGTCATAGCATCCTGATTAGTGAATTTTGCAGAAGGATGAACGAAGTCATGAATCTCTTCAAAAATGTGTCACAACCGTATGATTCTTGATACTCTGATGTATACTCTTCATAGTTTTCTAATTAATGGCTCAGGCTTATGCAAACGTTGGAAATGCATGAGAGCTAACTGGTGGTATACATTGTTAGATGCTTTTTGTAAAAGTCTGCATCTTGACCGGATTACTACTTTAATTCAGTACAATATCAAAAGATATCTGTTTTGATTGGTGATTATTCTTTAATTGATGGTTTATACAGAGGTCGAAGATTGATATTCGCATAAGAGATTGTTCAGGATCTTTTGATTTGTCTGAAAGACAACACATATAACACCATAACCAATGGACTTTCCTAAGGTTTGTTCCATGTAGAAGTAGTAGCTTTCTGTCTAGAAATAAAAGGTGATAGTGCTAACTGATAAGATAGAGGAACTGCATTAATAAATGGTCTGCACAAATGGTGAAACCTACTGATATACTTATGCTACACAGAAATTTATACTTATGATATGTATGTCTAAATGCTTATCATTGCAAGTTTCTTTTGAACTTATTTTAGTGTTGGGCCGTTGCCATTGGTTGACTTATTGTCTTTATATTGTTGTTATACATTAACTTCGGCAAATGTGTTCCTGATGTGCTGCCTACTAATTGCTTCTAGGATTTCTTATGCAGCTGATATTTATTTTTCTTTCTTGTAAATATATATATATATATATATCCCTCTTATTATACAATGACAATGGCAATCAGTCTCTATGTGCTGCTATTTCTAATATACTCTGTTGATCTCTAATGGTATATATTTTTTTTATCCTTTTTACTGTTAGACAGGACAAATGCAATTGCCAATTCTACAGTTTTCATAACTTTATATTTTGCTTTGCTTTTCACCCCTATATTTTTGATATCTCGTGTACATGCTCATGCTGGCAATTTGTTGATTTCATTGTTCAATAAAATACACTAATTGAATACTCAACTTGGATAATTGTTATCAATGCAGGATCTAAAGAAACGTAGTTCTATATATAAAAAGTTAATATAATGATTTAAGATATAACTTCTAGTTGATTTTTCTGAAGTTAAGTCAATGACAGATTGCAAAATAGCGGTCTGATCAAATTCCGCTACACAACACTGTTAAGAACTAAAGCTCAATGAAAGATGTTGACATGATTCAAATGATGTTGCTGGTTTATAAATCCTACACTTCTCTTTCTCCTGTTATTTGTATTATAAACAGATTAATTTCTGAAACTGCAGCCTTTGTAGATACTTTTAGATTGCTAGGCAGTTATTTTGCTTAGAAATTATTTGTTTAGTGTGCTTGATAAATATTTGATGTGTCCCTGTACTTTTGAGTAGCTTCTCATAACACAGGTTTTAGAAGACACAATGAGGACAATATTTTATGTAGTTTTAGTTTCATGGAATTCTCTAAAATATTGGAATGGAGTGTGATGCCTGCATTTATCAGAGCACCTTTTCTTCCCTATATTTCCATTTATTACAATAAATTAAGTTTGATTTTCTCTTTTCTTGATCCAGAAAGTTATAGTGTATTTCACAATGACTAACCACCGTTGTTTAATAAAATTAGTTTTATGTCAATCTTATATAAAAATAATTTATTCATAAAATGTATAATTTGATTTTGACCAAAAAAAATGTATACTTCGATTAGTTTTGTTGCTTTTTTCCCCTTAAACTGATTTTAATTTCTTAAACACCTATGTCATATAGCATTTGTTGTTACTTACCAATCAATTTTCTGCTGCTATTGTTGCTGCAGCCGCGTACAGGGTGAAAAAACCAGCCCACACGAGAGGCCCAAGTGTAATATCGGTCTTGTTTGATTCTTCTCTTAACCCGGTTGGTGTGGGTATGTGTATCCGAGATGAAGATGAAAGTTTTGTGCTTGCAAAGACCAAATGATCTCTCCTATTTGTTTTGTGGATGAGGGGATGATTGTAGTCTGGTAACTGATATTCATTGGGTTCACGATCTGCGGTTGGTTGGTTGGATGGAGTGTATTTCAAGCTTGATTGTAAGTGTGTGGTTGATAAATCTAAAGCTCCAGCGGAGGGTGTCTTTGAATTAGGTGTTATAACATCTGATTGCAGACATTTTCTCTTGAGTTTATTAGGAGACAGGTAAATGAAGTATCCTGTGTTTTAATAAAGGAGACTACATCTTTAGCTAGTGTTTGTCTTTTTATTGAAACGCCACATTGTATCCAATTTTATTGCCAATGAAATGAACAAAGTTTATCCTATTTTTAAGACACTCATTTGTAACTAAAAAGACATTAGTATTGTATTTGATGCTATTTTTCTTCTTTATTAGGCACAATTAAACTACAAATTTGACACAATGAAACTTGAAGAGATTTTACTAAAAATCAAACAGTGTACTATTAGCTTAGAATAATATGTTACTTGGATTCTAAGCAATACAAAATCTTTATTTGCAAACTATCCTCGACATTATTGATTGTGTTCAATAGTCAAAATCTCTTTCAAATTAGCATTTCACTTTCTTTTTTCTCTCCTAATTATCGTTTCTTCATTCATTGATTGTTCGCGTAAATGAAGCATATGATTAAGACCAATCACTGCATAAAAAGGTTAGTAGTTGGTACCTTTGCATTTATAGGACACTTTTGAAAAAACTTATTGCCTTTTCTATGAAAATATTCAACATCTAAAACTGATATCCAAATCCAACACCTTATTCTGATACAATTTTCATTGCTATATTTTTATATTAACTAACATTAACTTTAGATGTACCTTATAATATGTCCAACATACAATGTTCCTTTTTTATGTCAACATAACAGTGCTCTTTTCTTATAGAACTATTTTTAAAATTTTCTGTTACATCAATTATTTTTCATCAAAATATCTTTACTTTAACAATTTTTTATACTAACCAATAAGTAAAAAATAAATAATATGATAAGAAGACAAATCAATCATTTCTTCAAAAGATGATCTTTAAATAATCAGACTCTAAAAAAATTAAAATGTTATTAGTTTATGGGACTTGAGGGAAAATACTAGTGAATGAGATGAAGACACTATTCATGCTGTCCATAGTTATGAGCAATCTCAAGAAGTGTTAATGCTTCTCTTATACCAACAATTCGTGAGACAAGTTGATTTGGAGGCCAACTTCAATTCGTTTGTTTTACAGTTAAGTTCGTTTATTTTACCTATATCAACAAGTTAATTGATGCTGATAATATAAAGGAGTATAGACCATAGTTCTTGATTTCAAAAGCGGACCAACCCGCGAACTATTTGCTAAGGGTCACATGTGCCACATTGTACACAACGGTGCAAGAGATCGTATCTCGTTCGAATCATGACCATTTGGTAACCTTCAAACCGCAATCTATGTTTCACGTCAGGTATCTCGCAATTGCATAGCTGTTTTGGTATTCAAAGCTCTTGGCACATCATCAATATAAGTGACAATCCACACGCTTGTGAAAAATACATTTTTTCCCCATGCATCTAAACCTCTTAGCTCTCATAAAATCGTCACTAACTTAAACGTTGGAGTCCTTGAAGGTACACCAACCCACTTTATTGAGTAGCCGTCATCCTCCACCGTATCTCACATCTTGGAGTCCTTGAAGGTACACCAACCCACTTTATTGAGTAGCCGTCATCCTCCACCGTATCTCACATCTTCGACCGCCGCCTTTAGATCTTCTCCCGATCATAAACCATGCAAGAATGTTCATCTTAAGGTTTAGAGAAAGCAAGCAGTAAATGTTAAGGTGGGATAATGTCATTTTTTGAATTGGATTCAAAAGTTGTGCTTGATGATAGTATACAACAAATGCAAGAAGACATTCTTGAGTTTGGTTCCATTAGATGTTCCCTATTGTTTTCCATTCAACTTATCAATGTAGCTTTCATGAAGAGGACTAGTCAATATTGTTGCTAATGCCCTTGAAAGGGTGGTCATAATCAAGAGCTTATTCTCATTTCTTTTTTTTCTCATATTTCATATACATTGCCAAACTTATCCATTCTAAAATGAAACATATCTCTTTGTCAAGAAAAAGATCACCAACTAAAATATGTTACTTTTTTTTTTTTTTTTTTTTTATTTTACTTTTCCTCTT
>Ga0228710_1004956_pt1 | contig 20894 bp, 10 predicted proteins | sample MedpolnodulmetaG_FD_177995 | JGI IMG/M metagenome (GOLD analysis project Ga0228710, IMG submission 177995) | Root nodule microbial communities from Medicago polymorpha collected in Santa Monica, California, United States - pink nodules | ecosystem: Host-associated > Plants > Roots > Nodule... | reverse complement strand
GTGTATTGGGAAAAACCCATGTCCCACATCGGATAGATAAGACTCTTGATAAAAGTTTATATAGAGAAGGCAATCCTCACCTTATGAACCAGTTTTTAAGGATGAGTTAGGCCTCCAATTTCATTATCAAATATAGTGATGAGCCTATGATGTTTGATTTAGAGATGTCTCTTTTTTTGGGTGAGTAGCAGGAAAAGGGCTTATGGATTTCATTTTCAGTGGCTCTTCGCGATGGAACTTGATTTAGGTGGTGAAGTTGATTTTGATGGTTGTTGTTTTCATGAGTGTCGAAGGTAGGTGTTCTTTAGGTGATGGGTGTATTGGTGTCTTTTAAGGTGTTTCACCTATATATGGCACCTTTGTTCTGTAATCTCTAATTTACCGGTCTCAGTTCATCTTGAGCAAGGATCAGGTTTTTAATAATTTTGCCTTTAAAAAAAACTTTTCATGTATTATTAATCATTTTCTTTGTTTTCTTTTTTGCAGCTTCATGCAAGGGCAGCTTTTGAAGAAGATGCCTGTTTAATTATCTTGGTTTGGTTATACAATGTACTGAAAGAAGAGTTTGGAACTGTAACTTCGTTTGAGACTTGTTATGATGTATAAACTTTTTCTGTTTTGTTCATTAATTTCATCCATAATTATTCTCTGCAACGAACACATTTTGTAAAAGTAATACATCAGTATACTATAGATACATTTCAAAATGGAATGTTCAAAGTGAACTCCTTGCTTTTATCCTTCATCTTTTATCCTTGTTGAGTTTATAATGGTTATCCCTAATTTCTCTGTAAATTCTTTTTCAGGCATCTTCAGGATGTTAAAATATGGATTTACACAAAAAATTGGATTTTTTCGACTAGGGATGGATTTGTTTTGAATTTTTTATTCCCCATAATTATGAATTTCTTAAACAATTCATAATTAATTTGTATCTCATTTAAAAACTTCAAAATTACATGGTGAAGGTTCTTAGGGGCGAAACGAGATATAGATGACTGGATCGGTCTGGCTACAAGACCTTGAAAAGGGAATAAGCCTTAGGACTTCTTTTTTAGTTAGAGCTTTCAATTTATTGGTCAGTCATAGCTGCAGCTATAGCCGATAGACTAGGTCTATAGGGCATGCCCTTGAGATGTAGAAGGACTGGTCTTTTCCGATGTTCTAACCATGCCTAAAAAATTTAGAGAACGAAATTTGAACCGTGAGTATATGCTTACTTGGAACAAAATTGCAATTTCGCATGTTTTGGTTGAAAAATAAAAGTAAATCGAAACGTCTTTGAAATGCTATTAAACTTTGTAGATCCTTTTTTATGTATTTCTATAGATGTCTCTGCTAACAATCAGCTCAAAATTCAGTTTCTAGGTTTCGTTGTTTTGTTTTTTTGAGTTTTTGGCGCTTTAAAAATTAGTAATTAATTCGCTCTTCATTGAAAAATTCAAATTTTTTTTTTGTAAAGTCATATTTTAACGTCTTAAACATGCTTGAAAAAAATCATGAAATAATTCAATCTCTAAATTGATTTTTTAGACTTCAACTATATTAGAGGGTCAACAATAATAAGAATCTCAAATTACAGGATTAAAATATGTGTTTGGTGATTTCAATGTGGTTTGTAGTGGGGAGGATAGAAGTGGTGTATAAGAATTTAGTTAATTGACTTTGTGAGTGAAAATGAGAGAGTTTAGATGTTTATCGGTGGTGTGGATTTATTAGACTTTCCTCCGGCTCGTGGTAAAGTTACTTGGTTTCATTCAAATGGTAGAGCTATGAACAGTGTAGATATAATTCTAATATCTAAGGATAGGTTGACTTCTTTAGGGAAGGGAATACTTTGGGTTTTACCAAGAGATGTTGTAGATTGATGTTAAAGAATACCATTGACTGGGGTCCTGATACGTGTGGAAATGACGTTAATTTACACATATAATTCATCGCACTTATTAACTTATATTCAAAGAAATATCATGGAAACCACCAATTATTGTAAATAATATTAAACCATATCCATATTAGTTTTCTTGTATTTTCACTTTATTTTCCAACACACTTTTTAGTTAAGGGAACAAGAGAATGAGAGTTGCAAGCATTGAGCCTAAAAGAGGTACGCTGCACTAGCGAGTCATGCAAACAAAGCAAGTTAGAGGCCAAATGCATGAAACAAGAAAAAATAAATCATTGAAGGATATGTCTCTCATGGCAAGCAATTGCGATCTAAGTCTCATTTGGCTGAGCTGGCTGAAACTCATTGGGGTAGAAAGGTATGTTCCCCCAACGAACATAGGAGAATAAGCTTTTCCATAATCATTAAAGAGAGGCTTAAAACTTCATTTGAAATCATTGAATCTTTTTAGAAAGTATTAGAAAGAGAGAGATTAGAAGAGAGAAAGAGGGCATAAACAATGTGAGAATGTCGAAGGCTTGTAGATCAAGTCATTTGATGCAACACTTTGTTATCCTCTTATAGACTTGATCAAAATGATAAAGTCAAGGATTGGTATACCTGAATAAAGTCTTGATCCCAACAAAATGATAGGATTGATATACCTTGATCAAAATGATGCAATAATAACCAATAAGAATACGTTAGAAGATAAGTTCATCAACCTCTTCTCTCCTCAAAGCAAAGTGAAGGATGCCAAGGTGGCAATAGTCGTATCCAATGATTCCAATGCATTTTAAATCATTTGCATATTTTTAATCATCTTCATTATCGATCTTCCAGAAATCTCTAAATATTTTTCAGTTCTGTACTTCATAGAAAAAGATAGCCTTGAGATTTATAACTCTCTATAATTGGATACCTTTTTATTATGACGACAAACTCGTGCTCTTGTGGGTGTGTCACCGTTACATCGTTAAACTCTCCTCATTCATTTTCATCTCACCTTGGTCTTTGGGGAAATGGATTTTTGGTGTGGGCCCATACGAATATTCAATTTTTTTTCTCTTCTCCCTTTTATGGAATCAATCATGAAACATCCCAATTTATAAAAGAACTCGATATTTTGAGCAAATTTTGAAGTATAGATGAACTCAATCGCTCGGTGGTGACATTTTTGTTGCAAATCTAGTTTAACACCAGTAATCAGTTAAATTACTAGCTAGTTTTAATCCATTAACAAGTTTTTAAAAGGTTAATCGATTAAGAGGTTGTTTAGATCTACGTTTAAAGGTTATTTCTCGCGTTCCGCAACAATTTTGATGTGAAAATAAAGAAGCTACAAAAGGTAGCTTTACACCAAATGTGGTTTCCCCGGCACTCCACCGCTTCAACAAACACACTATAAGTTGTAATATGATAAGTCAAATATTTAATTTAATCAATTATATGTTGTTCTCCGGTTAGCTTTATTATTATATTTAGCCTTTTTGAGGGAAAAAAACGTAATCTAATTTTTACCAAAGTCATATTAAATGTTAACAAAAATGAGCTTATAAAAAAAATCCTTAAAATGAAATTTTCTGAAAATCTTTGAATTTATTCAATGCAATCTTAATTATTATTATTTTTTACAAATCTTAGTTATTTTCTTGTGAGTCAAACTAGTTTTATTATTTAACCAACTAGTTAACCAACGGTTCGCTTTATTATTTTTTTCTTTGAAAGGATTAGCTTTGTTATTATATTTATCCTTTTGAAGGAACAAAAATACCAAACTCGCTTTTGTCAATTTTTTTACCAAAGTCGTATTTTATGTTAAAAAATGAGCTTACAAAAATATTTAAAATGAACCGTATACGAAAATGTTTGAATGTATTCAATTCAATCTTAATTTTTTTTTCTTGTGAGTCAAACTAATTTTATTATTTAATCAACTATTCAATAGGATAGTAATATTTTTTGTCAAAAAAAAAAGGATAATAATATTTACTCAATAAAAAGGTTGTCCCAATGAGAAGAGAAAACAAAAGGTTGTCCTAAATGTTGTATCAAAAGAGTTGTTCAAATATCATTACTCAATAAAAAAAGGCTTAGTAGCAGTTTTAACCCCCTAACTTTCCCAAAATTGCGATTTTGGCCCCTAAGAAAAAAACTACAAAACCGCCCCTAAGTTTTGCATCTTAGCAGTTTTGGCAATTTTGACTCGGTTTACGCTGACGTGGCACCCTAAGTGTGGTGTCACGTGTTATTTTATTTTATTTTTTACCAAAAATTGGTCTTGGGGGCCATAACTATTACAGTTGCAAAACTTAGGGGCGGTTTTGTAGTTTTTTTTTCTTAGAGGCCCAAAATCGCAACTTCGTGAAAGTTAGGGGGCGAAAACTGCTATTAAGTCTAAAAAAAATTTGATATAATATACTAAAAGAATTAATAAAGGAAGTAATTCAAAGTTTTTCAAAGAAAATCTTTTCCTTTTTTTTTTTTCTTATACAAAGAAAATATTATTACTTTTCTGCCAAAACATCCACATCAAGAATGTCCGTATTTGCATTTTGGACTTTTTGAAACGGTTTCATAGTTAATGTGGTCTCTTTGTCAAAAAAGTTAATGTGGTCTCAAGTAATAAAATAATTTTCCTTTTGTCAAAAAAAAAAGTAATAAAATAATTTTCCTGCCACGCCATGTCAATATGTCATTCTCCAATCTCTACAATTACTCAATCCATCTACACCACTCCAAAATATTGTGTGAGCACAAATACAAATTCAAGAGAAAAAAATACCCCTATTTTGGTTGCTGAATTTTATATTTTGTTCACAAAATGGGATCAAAGAGGGATTTTGCAGTGAATGTTTTGACTGGATGGTTGAGTAAGAGGTCAATGAAAGTGAAGATCTTGTTGGGAATATTGCTTGCTTTTTGTGCTGTGGTGGTTCTAAAGCATACTATCACAGACCCTCATTTTTTCTACATAGCCTCTGGATCAATCCATATTATTGGCCTTATAGTCCTTGTATACAAGCTCTTCGTTTACAAGACTTGCTCTGGTACGTTTATTATTTTCCCATCATCAATTGCACGTTGTCCTAATTTTTTTTTTCTTTGAAAATGGGGTCTCTTGATTAATCTTTGTTCGAGCAAAAGCTAAATAAAATTTAGCCAATAATTGAAATTGGATATCAATTTGTCCTTTTAGATGAAGCTCATTAACCATTTGCGCATAAATATTGTGGTTCTACACTGTTTTGATTAAATTGCTACTGTAAATTATTGGCAAAACATGTTGGAGAGCACAAGGGTGCTGCAGCTGAGGATCCGTATCGATTCACTCGTTTTAAAATACCTAACCAATTGATATACATTTCCATCTCAACCAAGTAATTGAGCTAAAGTGGTTAATGAACTCCACCAAGAACGAATTGTTTTGGAGAACTTGAATTCGATTCTTGGGTGGAACAACTATTGACCAAATTTTAGTTCTCTGCTGAACTCCATGTTACCAGAGCTCATTTTCTCTTTCTCTTAGAGCTATTGGGTTAACAAAAAAAAACCATACATTTCTTGCTTAAACCCCAAAATCATTATAATGTTTGTATTTGTTCTACTACCTCCAAAGTGTATGCCACGCCTCCCCTGAAAATATTGTTGATCCTCATTGCCCAGATACTCAATGTGTTTGTCAGTCAAATAATAGCATGTTTGGTTTGACGTTTTTATCACAATTCTTGTGTCCCAATGTCACTTTACCGTGACTTTTACGAAGCTGGAAATTCCAGCTTTAATCTCGATGTGTGTTTTTTGGCTGTCCACCGCTATTCCAAACACAGTCTAAGATGTTTTCCCTTTTTCACGTTTTTTGTTTAACAAATATTTCTGAAGTGAAGGAAACGTTGTAATCCCATGACATTTTCAATAGCATACTCCTCAATCTAGTCAAAGACATGAATTTAGATTTTTTTTATTACAGGCATAAGAAAAAAAAGATTGTCTAAATATTGAATCATGTAATGTTTTGTCTATAGTTCATTTTCCCTTTTAAAATTCAGGTGTTCTATTGAGAGCTTCTTCAAGATAAGATTCCAGCTGGAGGTAATTTGTCAAGGTGCGGGGTTATCACTGATCCTGCTGGTACCTCTTGTGCCATGCATGGGGTCTCTTCCGAGTTAGCTAATCACCTTTTTTGTTTTCTGCAAGGACGATCTCTATAGTTTGATATAGGATTCTTAGATGGTTAGAGTGAGAGTGGATTTTGCTAGAGATTTGGTTGGTCTTTTTTAGTTGTTCTTGGGGTTAGCATGTAGACAAAAGATTAGGCATGATTTTTTGTTGATTTGGCACACTGCATATCATGTGGCCTATATGGACAACCCATAATGATCTTGTGTTTTCTGGTAAGGTACTAACTGTGGAGGAATTCGTTCATAAGAGTTAGTTCTCTTCGTGGTATTGATTTTTTGGGAAACACTCTGGTACTCCTTGTTCCCACTATGAGTGGGTGGTGGAATCAATTCTCTATTGGAGTCGCTAGTCTCGTTGTGTGGGGGGCTTGTTTAGGTGTCTCTAAATGGTTTTTTTTTTTTTAGTTTGCTTCCATATTACTTGTGTCTCAAAGAGTGGAATTGATCCATTCTTCCTTTGATTTTGGGCACTAGGAGGGTGGTAGGTTTGTGTTTTGTTTTGTTTTGTTTTGTTTTATGTTGGTGTCGTTGTTTTGCTTCTCTGTTGGTAGGTTTAAGTGATGATCATGATAAGATAGAGACAAAATAAGATATGGAGCTTGATAGAGACATGACAAGTATTAATTCTATCATGTGTTTGATGCGCACATGATAACAAACAGGATATCATTAATTTATTATAATTAAATGAGAAAATTACTTTCGTAATTAATTAAATAATTTATAACGGCATGTAGTTAATTATAAATAAGTAAGGAAATGATAACATTTTAAAAATGGCATAATATCGCGATAATAAATAAGGAATGAATATCTAATCTTATCAAGATTGTTTTAACCTAACCTATACACAGGATAAAGATTACAAAGGCAAGTTAGCATATGAGAGAAAAATAGTTTATTTTATCTTATCTGTTTGGTGCATCAAACATGAGATTTAAACAGGATAGGATAAATATATCATATCATGTCTTCCTATCTTGAGCATCAAACATGTCTTTATCAAACTTCATATCTTATCTTGTCTCTATCTTATCTTATCCTGACCATGACTTATTACCACCTTCTAGTATATTGTTAATATTAAAGTGAACCAATGTGTTTCAATTTTTTCAAAAATTCCGGCAAGTACAAAGTCTCCACCATATTGAATCAAACCTTCCAATATTAATATCATCCAAAGGAACATATTTATATGATAACAACTAATATATCTTTATGATGATATGTGTGTATTGATCATATTTTTAGTATTGCTAGGTTTTTTTTAATTAAAACAATTGAGTTAGTATTTTGTTATAAATGGATAATAATATGTCTTACTTATTTCTCATACTAAAAATTCTATTGTTATTCGAAAAACCTCAAACATTTTTATGGATTGATGTGTTCTAACTTTTTGCTTCATATTATGCTAACATGAAGAACAATTTTATATATTTAGGTTTATCTCTCAAGTTTCAAGAGCTTAATGCTTTATTTCTAGCAACAAGATTAGGTTGTAGCGTCGTCATGGAGTTTGACTACCGCACTGTGATAGATCTGTTATATTTCTTGTTAACATTAATGATTATATGGTTGATGAGGTTCAAGTTGAAATCCTCCTATATCAAGGAGTTTGACACCATGTGGTTATCCTTCTTGGTAAATATTGTTACATGTTCTCTTAGTGTTATAGTTTCATATTAATGTTTTTCATATTTTAGGTCATGCATGTTCATAAGCGAAAAATAACATATTTTAATGATTGTGTACTAGGTGGTGCCTTCTGCAATTTTGGCAGTACTAATCAATCCAGCTACAACTCATATGTGGATTATTCGAGTCCTTTTTGCATTCACTATGTATTTGGAAACTGTTTCAGTACTTCCTCAAATTCGTTATATGCAAAATGCAAAGGTTTATAATCTTCAGACTTTGTTCTACTATAGTGTTTTTTTATTCCTTTTACATAGAGTACTATGATGTAATTCTGACATATATTTTCAACTTTTCAGATGGTCGAAACATTCACAGGATATTATGTATTTGCTCTTGGTGTTTCAAGATTTTTTTCACTGGCTTATTGGATTATTCATGTGAGAATTCTTTAATTTTTTTTTATATCTTATTAAATCTTATATTACCTCTATGGTTATAGAAACATAAATTGCTATAACAAAATAGTCATTGGAATTTTAAATTAAATTCAACACAACATAATTTTTTGTAAAAATTATTTCACAAAATTAATAATATTTTGTGAAATGCGAAGTGTATTAGGATGGTAACACATTGACTAATATTTATGTTTTATAAACTTTTGCAGGCTTATGAAAGTGGAGGGAGATATCTATTTTTCTTTGGCTATGGCTATTTTTGGATGGTCGTTCTTCAAGTATTAGAGTTGGTCCAGTCTTTCATCTTGGCAGACTTTTGTTACTATTACATCAAGAGGTAGATCATTTTATTTTCTCTTTTAAACATTTTTTTTCCTGTATATTCAAAATTTAAATATAGATATAATAGTTTCTCTCACAAAGAAAATTACTATTTTTTAAAATATACAAATGGAAAGAGATGGCAAGGGACAAAATGGGGGTGGGGGAGAGGAAAAGAAAACCAATGTTATAATGAAAAAAATATTATTTACACACTCTCAAATGCCTAGTTATGTGATGGAATTAATGTAGATGTGATTACTTTAGATAAGTTGAGAATCACATGAAATTCAGTCGATTCAATCTTTGTTGTGATAATGTTTATTTAGATAAATATTTTGTTGATTTTAGTTTAGTATAATATATAGAGTTATGGATTCATGACTTGATCACAAGATTAGATAGAATTTTTTTTTTTTTTTAGGCTTAAAGCAATTGCACTGGTATCCTTATTTTTTGACCAGCCCTATTACAAATCTTGGTAGTAGTCAATAAAAAAAAAGGAGTGTTGTCTAATAAGTATTATCTTAATTGACTAAATTGTCGAAATTGTTTATGTGAAACGTCATGACTAGGGTTCAAACTCCGACATTTTCACCTTGTGTGTGTGAGTTTATGATGAATTTGTTATTTCGTCTTTCTACTAAAAAAAAGGAGTGTAGGAGTGTTGAAGAGTGTAAAGGGTGTTTCCACCAAAATGAAATTTTGTGCAAGTTTTTTTCTTTTCTTCTATTATAACTCATTTTCTTTGTTTTGTTTTTTCAGCTTCATGCAAGGGCAACTTTTGAAGAAGATGCCTGTTTAATGATCTTTGATTTGATTATACAGTATACTGAGCAAGTTTTTGCAACATGCAACTTAGTTTAAGGATTTCAATGTAATGGATTTTTCAATAAATGCGCAAATACATCACATACTCTTGTGAAAATCAACTTTGAATCAGAACAACTTCAAAAAGTTTAAATTAAGTTGCTCTGATCATAGTTCCTTAATTTATTTTATTGTGTTAGTTTAGTTATTTTGTTTTTATTTCACAAGTAGATTATTTAACTCTCAAAATGCGCACAATTAACATTATTACAACTTTTGTCACATAGCCTTTATAATAAAAGTTATATCATAAAAATTTATATAAAACTTTATAAATGTGTAAGTGTGCAAAAGTTATATAAGTTATATTTATAATTGTTTTAAAATGTTTTTTCATTTCTAGCAAAGAACTTACTCCCATCCTATTTATAAGAAATAATTTATTATTTTGATTCATTGAATAATTGATGTATTCGGTCTATTTCTAGACTAGATACATCAATTATTTAATGGATCTAAAAAGTCAACTTTTTCAACAACCAACGTCAGTCACATAGCCTTTTTCAACAAATATAGCTATAAATTATGTTTTTGACATCCAACGTCAGTCACATAGCCTTTTTCAACAAATATAAGAATAATTCAGAATATAATAGTAGTTTTATGGTCTTACTAATGACATGCTCTACGAGAATTGGCAAAATATTCCATAAAAGCTAATTTTATCTTAAAAATAAGCGTTATTTTTATCGATATAATAATTACAACAACTTTTTATAAAAAAGTTACTTCTTTTTATTTCTTAACTAGTGCTCTTAGAACACTCATTAGAATCCTTCTTAGCATTATACTTTTTTGTAGTGTTACGAATGAACTATGTGAAGACTATGTATACTCTTATCCGTCAATTTGTTCTTATTGAGATATCAAATTAGTGGATGGAAATGTACTACCTCAGTACCAAATTATAAGTCATTTTGTCTTTTTAATATGTATTAAGAAATATAATTAATTATGTATGAAAAAAGATATAAATTGTTACAAAATTGTCTTTAATAAATGGTGTAAGAAAGATAATTAAAGAATTGAAAGAAAAAAGAGTAATAAATAATTAAATGCATAATAAGAAAAGTAACATTAATACTTCATCTCTCTAAAAAAAATTAATACTTCATTGATATTGTAAAACGACTTATAATTTAGGACGATTATTTTTAATGATTATGCTAACAAGGTTCTTTAGAATGTTTTCACAGTTATGATCAAATTTAACCCACATTCCAAATTATAAATCGCTATGATCAATCCATTCCATTAGCTGCCGATCCTATTTTTTAGTGAGAGAAACTCCAACTTCTCTCTAAGTTTTCGTTCTCTTTCACTCGTCGAGGAAGGGTGGTTTTAGGTCATTTTTGACCTAAAATCATCCCTCTGCATCCTATTTCCCTTTTCTTTCAATCTAAATAAGTGATTTCCACATGTATCAAGTGTTTTCTTTTGTATTTTTTCGTGATTTCATTGTCTGAGTGCGGCGTTGTGTTGTTTGTCGCCTTGTGTGGCGTTGTTTGATTTCGCGTCTTGTTGCAGTGTTCGTTTGTTTCATATTCAGTCAATCACAGATTCGATCGATGATTTGGACGCCAACGTTGCAAATTTGGAAGCATGAATATTCTGGTGATTTAGATTTCATATTTTTTGGAGGCATTTCGCCGTTATATGCTATTAACTTGGATGTTATGAGTTTGTTCGCAGATTCATCATTTACGTTTTTAGCGATGTTGATTCTGATGTATTCTATCAATTTGAATGAATGAATATCGTTTTGTTTTTGTCAAAAAAAAAGTTCCTTTAGAGAACCAGTTATGAAGTCAAAAATATAAATAAATTATAAATTTGTTGCAAAAAAAAGTCTATTTTAAAGTTTTAAAGTGTTAAATACACTATTCTATTGAATAAATTGTTGAAAAATATATTCTCTCATACTATTATAAACAAAAATTGATATTTTAAATTTATCCAACAAGTAGTGTACGTGATGTTTAACATAAATCACATATATTCATTTAAAAACCATGGAGACAAACTTAACTTCCCGTCACCATCATTCCCTCCTTAAAAACCTCACCAACCTTCCACGTTTCTATTCCATCTTAAAAAATAAAATCCATGGACCCCCAAATTCTCTCCCCACGTGTCACTCATATCTCTCCTAGAGATTCAAGCAACCCAAAACTAAAGATTCACACACATGTGAAAAAATAACATTCTTTCACACACGTGTCCCTTGTTACTCTCCATAACCATCCTTTCATATTCCACCACGTGTCCCTTTTCCACCTTTCAAAGCATGACATCCACGTGTCTTTCTTAGAATCTTCAAATAACATCTCATAACAAACAGATTCTTTGTTTTGAGATTATTTAGCGGTGCTCCCTTCCAAACGTGTCGTTAACCGCTTTTCTTAACTTCTCCTCTTTTGCCACGTGTCCTTTCTTTCTCCTTTTTCAACCCTACCTTAAAAACCTCAAATATCACAACTTAGCATAACACAATTTTTTTATCATCAGAAGCATAAACTTTTTCATTGTTTTTTCAATATTAAATTTGCATATGAAGCTATAGTAATCATTCAACATGGTTGAAGTTGAAGAAATTGAGCTTGATTTAGGTTTATCAATAGGAGGGGCTTTCAAGAAATCCAAACCTGAATCACAACCAGACGAATTAATATCATCAAGTTATGGCGTTGGTTTGGATCAAAATCAACAAGCACAAATGAAACGTGAGATTCAAGCATTGAGGAGAATGGAAGTGAAGAGAAAAAGGGTACAAAAACGAGAGCCATGTCCCCGGGCCGGAGACCTGGAACCAGAATGTGAGCAGGTGTTTAAAAGGGAGAAGACAGAAATTGTTAACGATGTTGTTTCTTGGATGACACCGTTTCAGGTTGTTCAACCGCCGCCGCAACTGTATGAAACGTTACGGTATGGATTATCGTTACCGTTATCGTTTGGGAGCGAGAAGAATGAGGGAAGACTTGACGGTGTTAGTTTTAACAGAGGAGATGGAAAAGTGAAATCCAATGGGTCTTCAAGGTGTAGTTCTTCTGTTGTTTCTGATTATCAAAGCTCTTCTCGTGAAGGTGAATATCTTTTTATTTTCATTGTTCTTTTTAACATATTCTACAGGTTTTTTGTTTTGACACATGATGTTTTAACCTTTTTTATTAATGTTTTTTCAAAATTATGGCATTTTCTTCGTATTTGTTTGATTGATGAGTTCTCTTTGTAGTTTATGATATAAAGCAGCTATTCCCGTAGATATAATAATATATAGATTTTTTATTTGTTTGTTTGTTGAAGTTTATGATATTCTACAAAGATAAATGAACGTAACCAAGGGAAAAGGCTATAGATATATATATTTAATTAGATCATGTAATCAAAATTATAATAATAAGGATGATGGTATAGTTCATATCATCAAATTCATATCAGATTTCATAAGAAAGAATTATCAATGGACAGATATAATGTTCCCTGCTCTCATTTTTGGGTTCATTGTTTGTTATACATATCTTGATTTGAAACAAAAATTGAACTCACTTGATACAAGTTGATGAAATTATTTATTTTGGACATGAATACCTATATGAATAAATGAATGAAATTATCAATGTCAATTTTTTTCTCAGATGGAGGGAGCACCGAAAGCCGCAGCCGCAGCCATTCAGCTAATTCATTTGCAGAACTAGCTCATTTGAAAAATTCCAAAGAAATTGCATCATCTCATCCTATGAGAAATCCCAACAATGTGAACCAACCAGCTCAAACTCAACCAAATGGCATGAAACTTAATGAGCAACCTGCTGCAGCTGCAACAGAAACCAATCAAATTCCAATTCCAATTAAGAAGCCTTTGCCTCAAATGCCATATGTATCAACAAAAGGGAATGGACCAAATGGGAAAGTAGTGAATGGATTTTTATACAGATATTCAAAATGTGATGAAGTTAGCATTGTTTGTGTCTGTCATGGAAGCACATTTTCACCTGCTGAGTTTGTGCAGCATGCTGGAGGCACTGACATTACACACCCTCTTAGACATATCACTGTAAATTCTTCTGCTTTTAGCTGAAGATGATCTCTTTGTCCTTTTATTAATTATCAGTTAATTCTCTAGAGAGATTAGCAGAAAAAAAATTAATTAAGTTTTAATCAGTATTGTGGATGTTTAGGCAGAGTATATATTTTTGTTGCTGGAGTTTCTTTCAATCAACTATTCTAACCGTATTATTAACAATTGTTTTTCTAATTTGATATTCTCCTGTTTTGTGTTTTCTTTTTGTAGCAAGGAAAAATTCTATCATCTAATATTTGATGCCTCTTTGATAAGCTTTTTCTGAGGCAGCTATTGATAAACTTTATTCTATGCATTATTTAATCCAAAAGAAAAAAAGAATCTATGCATTGTTCCGAAGGAATATAGTGAGTTAGTGACAAATCTTTTTAACTTGGTGTGGCTACAAAGTCCAAATAAAATATTATGTCTTTTGACTGGTCAAATAAAATATCATAAACGATCTCATGTGTAGAATAAAATATTTGGCCTCTTGGTGGCTCCAACTAAAATATTTGGCCTTAATTTTCATATGGAAAGTAAATGGGAGTTTGTGTGATATAATTGGAGAATTAAACACCATACTTTGTATTGTATGTGTCCTTTGGAGTTGGAGGCACTTTATCTTCTAAACCAGATCAATAAATCAAAGTAATTGGTTTGGAGTTGAGTGGTCAAATATTTGCTGATTTTGAGAGCACCAAGTACTTCAGCATATGTATGTAGGTTACCATAGTGCTGCAAATGATGATGGCGGCTTATAATATTTTGGGTTAAATATGTTTTTGATCTTTATAAAATTGGAAACTTCTAAGTTTAATTCTTATTTAATTTTAATAGGTTTTTTAGTCCCTATAAAAAAGAATTACTTCTAATTTTAGTCCCTGTTATAACAAAGTTTGTTTAATTATCCTTAAACTCTTGAATTTTTGAACGATTTTTTTGAGACAAGTTTAGAACACTATGAAAGATTCATTTACTAAAATTTAGAATTTTTTAACATGAAACGAATTAAATATGAATTTTTTTAAACGGCAAATGTTAAAGATAAAATTATCCAAATCTAGACGTAGAAAATCAATATATGCGACAATTTTTTTACAGAGGACGTAAAATCTAGACGTAGAAATTAAATCTTGACGTAAAATTAACCCTAATATTTTTTACCACATGGGTTCTTAAGGAGAACAAAAGAACAGGGCTTAATTGTTCAATTTTGGGCACCATAAACACAAATACCAACCTACACTTCAACAGGTGGATATGTAACACATTATAATTGAGATTCAACACTTGAAGCATTGTGTTTGGAGTGGCAATGATAACTTTGGTTATTGTTTCTAACAGTGGGATTCAAAGTGGGGTTCAAGGTAAACTTTAATAAGAATAAGATTTGCTTAAAGAGAGAAAATAATTGAAGAGCTTAAAGATGCCACAGCTTCTTATAACAATTGATGTGAACCTATACGCGAGAAAAAATGTTTATTCCATGATTGAATTCAATTTTTAAGAATTGCCCTATTGAATTCAATTTTTAAGAGTCACCCTAGGAATACAATTCAAGAATTAAGAAAGAATTTAAAAACTACAAAAGCATATTAGATGAAAGATTAATATAGAGAGGTGTGATCGCCATTTATAAGTGATATGCCCTTCCACAAAGAACATAAATTAATCAAAAAGGTGATAATTCTGCTCTTTACTCAACATTTTGCTCGCTCCCAATTGAAAATATCAAAATACCCTGTGTGAGTTAACTCACGCTAGTGTAAATCTCTACATGAGTTAACTTACGTTAGTGTAAATCTCTGCATGAGTTAACTCGCACTAGTGTAAATCTCTGTAAAAATCTCTGCGACGTAAGGGTATTTTTAGAATTTCAGTTGGAAATGAGCAAAATGTCTTGGGTAAATTACAGAATTCAAAAGGTGATAGTCACAAAAGATTTCAAAAGATCTACAATTTGTTCAACTAAGAACCTTTAGGAAGAACTCTTTACCCCACATAATGGCATAGACATTGATCAATGTGCTACTTTGGGCTTTTATATCATATCCATTGATTTTGTAATCCTCTGATGATTGTTTAAGAGGAAGGGGTGCTGGTTGATGGAGTCTTATTACTTCCCTTTACACAGGCATGTAGGTAAGGCATATTTGGAACCAGGGTCAGCCAAGACTTTTGGTGTTCCGGACGAAACAATAAATTGTGCTCTTTTAATTATTTAAATATTTTTTTTGTATTTTTTGTTGTAAAATATTCATTTATAATCAATGTTATCTAAAAATATATTTTCAATGGAATTAATCAATGCAAATTAAAAAAATATCTATATATTACTAACTACCAAGTAAAAATAATAATTTTGATGCCCCTAAAAAAATGGTGCCCTGGGCTGCCGCCCCTCGCGTCCGCCCTCAGGGCCACCCTTGTTTGGAACATCTGAATCTCTGATCAACCTATAATTAGTTCCCACAACAAACATTAATCTCATCTATTAATTTCATTAATACTTTTGGGTTGATCCAGGGCCGGCATAAGGGCCAAGTCACCCAAGCAAGGACTTTAGGCCTCAAGATTTTGGGTTAAAAAATGCTTTAAAATAAGTCAATTTAGCTATAAATATATAATATGACATACTAATAATCAATATTTATCTAGCTTAGTTGATCAATTTTAAGGTCTCAAATATTTTTTTCCTAAGTTCAAATCTTGGATTCAACAAAATTTGATTTATTATGCTTTTAATAAGAATTGTGTTATTTTTTTTAATTCCAAAAGGCCTCATTATAAAATTTGTTTTAAGCCTCTTGATATGTTGGATCAATCCTGGTTTGATCATAAACTTTGTCATGGTCCAATGTTACATTTCAACTGAAGATGTGTCTGCCCCAGCTAGAAATATGTCCTTGCATTTGAACACACAAGTAGGGACGGAGTCAGAAATTTAGCTAATGGGGGACCGAAATTAAGAGTATAACTTACTAAAGAAAAAAAATAAATTTATAGAGCCCTGCTATTGTACTCGACAAATTGCACACACAGCATCACATGACTCACGTGACTTCAAAGTCGCACGCACAATTTCGTTTTATTTTTATTTTTTATTCTTATTGATTTTAGGGTCCCTCTAATATGGACCTCCTTTTAAAGGTCCAAGCATGGACCTCTCCAACTTAACCGGCCATAGCCTATTACAAATTTTTTAATTTTTTTTTCACTATACTCTTTTTATCTGCTTCTTCTCCACGTGCTATATCATCTTCTTCGACGTAATCCCCTTAATCCAATTACCTTTCGTGATTCCGATACAACATATTATATATTATTCAGTTTCTTTGCTCTCCCAAAAAACTGAGGAAAAAAACAAAACAAAGATTGGTGAGTTTATCTTATTGTCAAAATTAATTCATATTTTCATGATTTTTAGCTGTTAAATGCTCGTTTGTTTTATTTCTGCCGAAAACTTGGTAAATCAGATCTAGTTAAAACTTACAAGTTCTTAAATCAAACATGTTGGAAACAATAAACTGTTAATACCTTTTTTGAAGAAATTGTTAATACCCATTTGTTGTACTACACTATTCCTTGCCATGTAACACTATTTCCATTGCATTCCTCACTTCACTTTAACTTGCAAACTCTAAATGTGTGCGTGTTGGGGTATTACAAAGGGATAGTGACCATGGAGATGGAGGTACAGTAAAGGGCATTCTCTTGTAGCAAGGAAAAAAGATAGCATTTTACTATTTTAATTTTATTATTATATCAATCGGTTACATTACCTAGTACAACAGGTTGAATTAAGAGGTCCATGGTTGGACCCATTTTTAAAGGTGCGTGTTAGGGGCTCCCTTGATTTTATATGAAATAAAAACTTAAACAACCGGAAATCTTGCAAACATTCGCGATATTTTGATAATAGAAACTTCCCCTGTTAAATTTACCGCCGCACCTTAGCCGCCACTAATTGGTTGATCTTACCACCAATTCTCCAAGGCGCAACAGTAATCATCAACACCATAGATCTATCGTTGCCATCTCTGTTGTTGCCTCGTTGTATTCACCACCACGGTTCTTACCGCACAACTACAACTACATATCATCGCTGGAACTCCATCCTCAATAAGTACGAATAATTTGGTTATTTTTTGTCTTTTTATCAATTTTATTTCATCAATTTCAGTTGATCAGCAACCACCAAGTACTTTTGAAATCCGCCGCAAACCTGAACACCCCTTCTTAAGATTTATTGAACTTTTGGTAGTCTTTTGACAGAGTTATAGAGATGGAGTTAGGTGGTTCTGAGAAAGAGTACACATTTTTTTTTTCAGATAAAAGAATAATGCAAATTTAGTCAAATATTAATTAATAGCCTTGGCATGTCATCGTTCGTGGGTATTGCACGACTCCTATGTCGTACACAACAACATTTTCCATTTTTATAAGCATGGCATATTCCAGAAATTTAAGAAATCATATGATATATATATCCAAAAATTATAAGAAATTTCAAAGATATAAGAAAGATGAGAGGCTCATTTAGTATGACAAGATTAAAGAAGATTTTTGAATAGTAAAGAAAGAAAACATGAATCAGCAAATGCAAAAAGATAAATTCAAGATAAAATTATGAGCACTAAATCGTTGGTATAAGAGTGCGTAAATAACATTGCATGCGATAAGTATAAAAATATTCACGAAATTGCAACAAAAAATCATAAATTGATATTTGTTAAGGATTAATGTTCTTTTGTAAATTGCAAACAAAAATTTACTTTATTTTTCATATTGTTATGCATTAAAAATGATAGTTAGTGTAATTAAGCGTAGAAATTTAAATGTTCAAGGCTAAGTAAATTGAGTAAAAAAAATCATTATACAATATCATATAAAGTTCACAGAAAATAAATATAGTGACAAAAAAATATAACAGCATATTAATATGAAGAAGAAAAAAAAAATCTAGGGGGGGAATGTGATCTCTATTGGCCCCATTCAAGTTTCATCCCTGCACACAAGTATACTAATTAATCACATCAAATCTCAATCAATCATAAACATTTTTAGTGTGTGTTTGGACTTTGGATTCATATATAATTGAGACTTTAAATATATTTGATTTAACATCTTGGTAAAATATAGTTTTTTGGTTATTATTATACAAAATTAATTTTAATTCCAAATCTCATTTTGTGGTGATAAGAGTTTTGTTGAGAGACTCAAAACTCAAAGAGTCTTCCTACGTTGGCTCTTCATTCCAAACCTCATTTTGATTATAACTAGAACAACTAATCTTTTTTAATTTAATTTAACAAAATCAATTTTGCATAACCAAGTTTGTTTGAACTCCTTTTGGTGGGGCCATGGCCGCTCGTCACATCGCGGGATAAATTGGATGAGTTGGGAGAAGTTGTCGGCACCAAAAGTCCATGGAGGTATGGGTTTTAAAGATCTCTCTGCTTTTAATTTAGCTATGTTGGGAAAACAGGGATGAAAATTTATTACAGAACCGCATTCTCTTGTTGCTCGTATTTTTAAAGCTCGTTATTTCCCGACTAGTTCCTACCTCACGGCTACTGTTGGCCATAACCCGAGTTATGTTTGGCGCAGTATTATGCGCGCTAGATTCATAGTGCGTGGGGGAGCGCGGTGGAGTATAGGCTCAGGTGCAACCATTCCCATTCTCAACGAACCTTGGTTGTCGAATGGGGAGTTTATTAGTAGTGATACTCCCGGTGCTCATTTTGTTCATCATTACACTGTTAATAGCTTAATGTATTTAAATGATAAAAGTTGGAATGAACAGGTGATTCGGCAGGTCTTTAGTGTGGATATTGCAGATAAAATATTACATACGCCACTTATTGCCCCGGTTGAGGATGATCGCATTATTTGGAAAGCGGAAAGACACGGACGCTACTCGGTACGTAGTGCTTATCGACTATGTGTAACAGATTTAATTGATTCCTCCTATTTATGGCGCCCAGGGTATTGGTCTGGCATCTGGAACCTTAAAGTTCCACCAAAAGTTAAGAACTTAATTTGGCGCATGTGCCGTGGCTGTTTACCGACTCGGGTCCGTTTGTTGGATAAAGGTGTTGCTTGTCCCACTAACTATGCAAGTTGTGCCTCTACTCATGAGGATCTTTTGCATGTCTTTTTCGAGTGTCCTTTTGCTTTACAGGTGTGGCATATGACTGGGCTTTGGGGTTCGGTACAACATGCCCTGGCTCACACGACCTCCGTTACAGATGCCGTTTTTTCTCTCTTAGAGAAGTTGTCTACTGAAATCGCTCAACGTCTGACCACCGTCATTTGGAGTCTATGGAAACACCGCAATATTAGAGTTTGGGACAATGTCCCAGAAACTAGTGATGTGGTTGTCGACCGTGCAAGGAACATGATTGCAGATTGGCAACTAGCGAATGATCCAGCTGCCCTTGCTGCCTCCTTGCCCTCTCAGCATGCGATGGCTACCACCACAGGGGTTCCCACACCGCACCTGCAACCCCCGGACATCATGGCAGCCCCCTATATCAGGTAGATACAAATGCAATATCGACGCGGCTTTTTCTTCTCAACATAACTGAACAGGTATTGACATTTGTCTCCGGGACTCCGACGGTGCTTTTGTCCTGGCTCAGTCCATCACACATCCGTGTACTGTTTCGGTGGATGTGGGCAAAGCCCTAGGGCTGCATTCTGCTTTGCAATGGTTGAGTGATATGCACTTTGATAACGTCGACTTTGAATCAGACTCTAAGTTGATCGTCGATGCTTTCCTTGCTACTGGTAACGACTTGTCTGAATTTGGTTGTATTATTTCTTCATGTCGTTCTTTGTTCCGAAATTTCTTTTCTAACTCTAGGGTGGAGTTTGTTAGGCGACAAGCCAACGCGGTTGCTCATGCTCTTGCACGAGCGGCTACGTCTTTAGCTAGTCCCGCCGTCTATTTTGATATACCCAATTGTATTGAAACTCTTATTATTAATGAAATGCTATAAGCATGTTTCCGTCAACAAAAAAAAAATCGAAAATGTAATACTTGAGATACTTTGTATTGCATTTATTTATGCTATTTTCCATAAAGGTACTATACTACTAAATTTTGGAAATGAAAAAAATGGTCAAGCGGTGGTTCCAATTTTTTTTTTAAGGACATTGGTTCCAATTTTATAGCCTCTCTACCTTTTATTTTTTTGGGTATCGTTAACTTATGCCCTTAGGACATAAGTTAAGAATCTAAAAATGGAATTAAATCATAAATTTTATTTTGAAAAGATGAGATTTTAAATTTCTAGAATATTAAATGTACAATTTCTAATAAAATATTTTTATCTTTGGTTTATTAACTTGTGTCTTGAGGGCATAAGTTAACATTCCCTTTTTTTTTTTAACAATAGCCTCTCTACCGTTTAATCTTCGTATTCTTCAACAATAGCCTCTCCACCGTTTAATCTTCGTATTCTTCCTCT
>Ga0228710_1004954_pt1 | contig 20900 bp, 19 predicted proteins | sample MedpolnodulmetaG_FD_177995 | JGI IMG/M metagenome (GOLD analysis project Ga0228710, IMG submission 177995) | Root nodule microbial communities from Medicago polymorpha collected in Santa Monica, California, United States - pink nodules | ecosystem: Host-associated > Plants > Roots > Nodule... | reverse complement strand
CGCGAGCGGCTGATCGCCACCATTTTCGACGCCGCCCTGCACGCCTTTGCTGCCTTCGCGAAGGCGACGGGCAGCCTCGAATTTCCCTCTCACCGCGCGCTCGGCAGAAGAGCTTTCATCGATGCCGTGGAACGAACGGACCGCAGCATCGATGAGGTCGCCTCGAGTTTCGATTTTCTCCTCGCCGTCACGCCCATAAACGCGGAAGCCGCCTGGAGCGAGTTTGCGGCTGGCGGCTTCGCGCGTGCGCCGCGATTCCTCTACCGGCCGTTGGTCATCGAAATCGAGAACGCGAAGAAGATGCTTTTCTCGATCCCCTTCGATCATCTCGAAGACCCGGTGCTTTACCAACTCTATCGTGAAAAGCAGCAGGAGCTGGATCTGCAGCTATCGATGCTCTCCGCCCGCGAGACGAAGAAATTCGTCGAATATAGTCGCGCGCTGTACGGCCCGGTCGAGCCGGATCTGCTGCGAGCAGCCGAAAACATCCTGGACCAAAGCCGAAATCTCGCCGGTTACCCGGCGGCACCCGCAGCCGAACTGCGCGCCGACAGCCATGTCATCGAGAAGAGGGCGCGCCAGATGATCGACGCCTATGCACAGCGCTATGCCGGATTCGAAGCGCTTGTGGAGATACGCGACGATCTACCCGCCGGCTTGCTGGTTTCAGGTAAACGACTGTTCATCGCGCGAAGCACCAGCATGGCGCCCGATCGCGTCGAACCGATCCTCAGCCACGAGATTGGCGTTCACCTCCTGACCTACTTTAACGGCTCGGCGCAGGGCCTTAGACTGTTTCGCTCGGGTCTCGCCGGATATGAAGGGATGCAGGAGGGCCTTGCCGTCTTTTCGGAGTATCTTTCCGGGGGGATGACGGGCGAGCGATTGCGTCTCCTTGCCGCCCGTGTGACCGCCTGCGCCGCAATGCTTGAGGGCGCGTCCCTGCCGGAAGTCTATCATCGGCTGGTAAATGATCACGGCTTCCGAGAAGCAGACGCTTTCAACGTTGTCCTGCGCATCTATCGCGGCGGAGGTCTCGCGAAGGATGCGATCTACCTGCGAGGGCTTCTGCAACTGCTCGATCACCTGGCAGGTGGAGGCGCACTCGAGCCCTTCTGGATGGGCAAGATCGCCGCCTCTCATTTCGATGTCATGCGGGAACTGCACGCCCGTGGGCTGCTCCGCGGCCCGTCGGTCCTCCCGCTTTTTCTCGATAGTCCAGAAGCGTCGTCGCGGCTTGCCAGAACGTGCGAGCGGATGGCTCCACTCGATTTGCTGCAGCAATAGGAGCGGCCAACATGCGCATCGCCTTTTTCGTCAACTCCATCGAAGGCGAAGCATCGTATTACACGACGACTTGGCTGGCGCTTGCGGCACTCGCACGCGGCCATGAGGTCTGCTACGTCACGCCGGGCGATTTCGTGTTGCGCCAGGACGACAGCCTGCTGATCCGTGCAACGACGCTGAGGGGCACGAAGCCGAAAAAACCCGAGACGTTCCTCGCCGCGCTACAAGGCAAACAGGCCGAGATCGTTACGCTCGATCTGCGCGAGGTACAGGTGCTTTTCCTGCGCAATGATCCGTCCGAAGACGCAGATACGCGTCCCTGGGCAGTCTATGTCGGCACGAATTTCGGGCGTCTCGCCGCTGCACGTGGCGTAATCGTCGTGAACGATCCCGACGGCTTGTCGCTTGCGCAGAACAAGCTCTACTTCCAGGAGTTTCCAGAGATCATCCGGCCGACCAGCCTGATTTCCAGAAGCATCGAGGAGATCCGCAGCTTCCTTGCGGATCACCCGGGCGGGGCCATTCTGAAGCCGTTGCAAGGGTCCGGCGGCAAAAACGTGTTCAAGATCGATTCCAAGGACGAGACCAATCTCAACCAGATCTTCGAGGTTGCCAGCGATGGCGGATACCTGATCGCGCAAACCTATATTCCCGACGCGGTCGCAGGCGATATCCGCCTCTTTTTGCTGAATGGAAAACCGCTCGAGCGCAATGGCGTTTACGCGGCCTTCAGGCGCGTCCCTGCCAAAGGCGACGTTCGCTCGAACATGCATGCGAGCGGCACCGCGGAAGCCGCGACAATCACGCCAGAGATCCTCGAGATCGCGGAACGGCTCCGTCCAAAGCTGATCGAAGACGGCATGTTCCTGGTGGGTCTCGATATCGTCGGGGACAAGGTGCTCGAAGCCAATGTCTTCACGCCGGGCGGCCTCCCCGAAATTGCAGCGATTCATGGTGTGGACTTCAGCGAGGACATCATCATTGCACTGGAGAACAAATTGCGGATTCAGGAGCTCTATCGCGGGAAGGTTCAGAACCGAACGCTTGCGATCCTTTGATGGGCGCCGGCTTGGGACGATCTGTGGATGTCCCGACCAGAGCGTCTCGCCGACAATAAAAGTGAGTTTACAAAAGTAATATAATATGATTTTTTCTCTTCAGCTGCGCGGAGAGCAGCATTCTTTGGGAGGAAATCATGAAACTCATGAAGGCACTTGCGAGTGCAACGATCCTTGCTGCCTGCACTTTCGGCAGCGCTTCGGCCGCGGATCTCGTCGTCGGCTTTTCTCAGATCGGATCGGAGTCCGGCTGGCGCGCAGCCGAGACGACGCTGACGAAACAGCAGGCAGAAGAGCGCGGCATCGACCTCAAATTTGCCGATGCGCAGCAGAAACAGGAAAACCAGATCAAGGCAATCCGTTCCTTTATCGCCCAGGGCGTGAACGCGATTCTTCTTGCCCCGGTCGTGGCGACCGGCTGGGATGAAGTGCTGGAAGAGGCGAAGGATGCGGAAATCCCGGTCATACTGCTCGACCGAACCGTCGACGCTTCAAAGGATCTTTATCTGACTGCAGTCACGTCCGATCTCGTTCACGAAGGCAGCGTGGCCGGCAAATGGCTTGTCGACACCGTTGCGGGCAAGCCGTGCAACGTCGTCGAACTCCAGGGCACCACCGGCTCCTCGCCGGCCATCGACCGCAAGAAGGGCTTTGAGCAGGCGCTCTCCGGCAACGACAATCTGAAGATCGTGCGTAGCCAGACAGGCGATTTCACCCGCACGAAGGGCAAGGAAGTGATGGAAAGCTTCCTCAAGGCCGAGGACGGCGGCAAGAACATCTGTGCGCTCTACGCCCATAACGACGATATGGCGGTGGGCGCGATCCAGGCGATCAAGGAAGCCGGCCTGAAGCCCGGCAAGGACATCCTCGTCGTCTCAATCGACGCTGTGCCCGACATCTTCCAGGCTATGGCCGCCGGAGAAGCAAATGCGACGGTCGAGCTCACGCCAAACATGGCAGGCCCTGCCTTCGATGCACTTGCAGCCTACCTCAAGGACGGCAAAGAGCCTCCGAAGTGGATCCAGACGGAATCGAAGCTCTACACCCAGGCCGACGATCCGATGAAGGTCTACGAAGAAAAGAAGGGTCTCGGTTACTGACCTCGCTTACGGCCCGCGGCGGGTGTCGCGGGCCGTTCAACGAACGGACGCCTGCGCGTTCGTCGGACGCGATCCAGAGACGGTATCCATGCAGACCAACAGCGACAACATCCTTTCAGCCGTCCGGATCGAAAAGGGCTTCCCCGGCACAAAGGCGCTCGACAAGGTCGATCTGCATCTGCGGCGCGGCGAGGTCCACGCGCTGCTGGGTGAGAACGGCGCCGGCAAATCGACGCTCATCAAATGTCTGACGGGTGCCTATCGCCGGGATGGCGGCAGCATCCTCCTCGACGGAGCCGAGGTGGACCCCCGCGACACCTTCGAAGCCCAGAGGCTTGGCATCGGGACCGTCTACCAGGAGGTCAACCTGCTGCCGAATCTCACGGTTGCGGAGAACCTCTATCTGGGGCGACAGCCGCGCCGTTTCGGCATGGTGGACACGCGCAGCATGAACCGCAAGGCGCGCGAACTGCTGGCGGAGTACGAACTCGATATCGACGTTACCCGCGATCTTGCGAGCTATTCCGTGGCGATCCAGCAGGTCGTTGCCATCGCCCGGGCAGTGGATCTTTCCGGCAAGGTACTGATCCTGGACGAGCCGACCGCAAGTCTCGATGCGCACGAGGTGGAGATGCTCTTCCGGATCGTGCGGCGCCTCAAGAAGCGCGGACTCGGCATCATCTTCATCACCCACTTCCTCGAACAGGTCTATGCCATTTCGGACCGCATCACCGTTTTGCGGAACGGACAATTGGTTGGCACGCGAGAGGCGAGAGAACTCGACAGACGCGAATTGATCGCCATGATGATCGGCCGGGAACTGGCGACGGAAATCCAGTCCGTCCATCCCGATGCGGTCGAGGGCGAAACACGCTACACCTTCAGGAACTATGGCCGCCGAGGCAAAATAGATCCCTTCGATCTCGATGTCCGCGCCGGCGAAGTCGTTGGCATGGCGGGCCTGCTCGGCTCGGGGCGCACGGAAACCGCAGAAATCCTCTTCGGTGCTCATCGCGCCGACAGCGGTACGGCCAAGGTCGATGGCCGGACAGTCGACCTTTCCTCACCGCGCGCCGCCATCCGGCAGAAGTTCGGCTTCTGCCCGGAAGACCGCAAGACCGCCGGCATCGTCGGCGACCTCTCCGTGCGCGAGAACATCGTCCTCGCCTTGCAGGCAAGGCGCGGCTGGACCCGGCCGATCCCGCGTGTGGAGCAGAACCGGCTCGCGGACCTCTACATCCGGGCACTCGATATCCGAACCGCCGATCGCGAGAAGCCGATAAAGCTCCTTTCCGGCGGCAATCAGCAGAAGGCCATTCTCGCCCGTTGGCTCGCGACCGAACCGGACTTGCTTATCCTCGATGAGCCCACGCGCGGCATCGACGTCGGCGCGCATGCGGAAATCATCAGGCTTATCGAAAGCCTGCGGGAAAAAGGCATGTCGCTCATCGTCATCTCATCGGAAATAGAAGAGCTCGTAGCCTACAGCACGCGGGTCGTCGTGCTTCGAGATCACGCCCACGTCGCCGAACTCAATGGAGCTCAATTGACGGCACATCGGATCGTCGAAGCGATCGCTGCGACCAATGGGAGGAAAGCCTCGTGATGCCGATCATGCGGAACTATGCCGGCCGGCTGCTGCCTCAGTGCATTGCGCTAGTGATAATTGTAATAGCGATTTCAATCGTCTTTCCCGGTTTTCTAAACTTGCAGATCCAAAATGGCCGTCTGTATGGCAGCCTCATCGATATTCTCAACCGCGGTGCGCCGGTCGTTCTTCTGGCGATTGGGATGACGGTCGTCATCGCCACCAAGGGGATCGATCTTTCCGTCGGTGCGGTTATGGCGATCTGCGGCGCGGTTGCCGCGTCGCTGATCACGTCAGGACATTCGCTTGCCGAGACCCTGCTCGCCACGCTCGCAATCGGTATCCTCTGCGGCATATGGAACGGGGTCCTCGTAGCCTTTCTCGACATCCAGCCGATCATCGCCACGCTCGTGCTGATGGTGGCCGGACGCGGCATAGCCCAGCTCATCACCGAGGGAACCATTCTCACCTTCAACGAGCCCGGCCTGATCTTTATCGGCAGCGGTTCCTTTATCGGTTTGCCCATGCCGATCGTGATCTGGCTGGTGTTCGGTCTGCTCGTGGCCGTTCTGGTTCGGCGGACCGCACTTGGCATGCTGATTGAAGCGATCGGCATCAACCGTCAGGCAAGTACGCTCTCGGGCGTGCTCACGCCGGTCCTTCTCGTGGCGGCTTATGTGCTGTCCGGCCTTTGTGCGGCGATCGCCGGCATCATTGCCGCCGCCGACATCAGGGGCGCCGATGCGAACAATGCCGGGCTCTGGCTGGAACTCGACGCCATACTGGCGGTGGTCGTCGGCGGAACATCGCTGCTCGGCGGCCGGTTCAGCATTGCGGCCTCGGTGCTTGGTGCCATCATCATCCAGGCGATCAACACAGGCATTCTCCTGTCCGGCTTCCCGCCCGAGTTCAACCTCATCATCAAGGCGGCGATCATCATCTTCATCCTGGTGCTCCAGTCACCGCGCTTCCGCACGGCATTCTCGTTTCTGAGCATCCCGGGGGCAGCCGGCAAGCCGACCGAGCGAGAAGCGAAATGAAGCAGAAATATCTACCACTTACGGCGACGATCCTGATCTTTGTCTTAAGTTATGCGCTCTGCGCCGCGCAGTACCCGAACATACTGTCGACTCGCGTGATCGGGAACCTCCTGACCGATAACGCATTTCTGGGAATCGCCGCCGTCGGCATGACCTTCGTCATCCTTTCGGGTGGCATCGACCTGTCCATCGGAGCGGTGATCGCGTTTGCCGGCGTCTTTCTGGCGGTCGTGCTGGAGCATGGCAGCATGCATCCACTCGTCGCCTTCGCGCTTCTTCTGACCATCACGACGCTTTTCGGAGCGCTGATGGGGGCAATCATCCACTACCTCGAAATGCCGGCCTTCATCGTCACGCTCGCCGGCATGTTCCTCGCGCGCGGCATGGCCTTCGTGCTGTCGATCGATTCCATACCGATCAAGCACCCCTTCTACGGGACGTTAAAAAGCCTCTATTACAAGCTGCCCGGCGGCGGGCGCATCACTCTGATCGGCGGCTTGATGCTGCTCGTCTTCGCAATCGGCATTCTCATTGCACACAGGACCCGCTTCGGCACGAATATCTATGCGCTCGGCGGCGGTACGGCGACGGCGAAGCTCATGGGCGTTCCGGTCGCGGCTACCACGGTCAGGATCTATGCGCTATCGGGGCTCCTCGCAGGGTTGTCCGGCATCGTTTTCTCTCTCTACACCTCGGCTGGATATTCGCTGGCCGCTGTCGGCGTCGAGCTGGATGCCATCACGGCCGTCGTCATCGGTGGGACGCTGCTTACCGGTGGATCCGGCTTTGTCGCCGGAACGCTCGTCGGCATCCTCATCCAGGGTCTCATCCAGACCTACATCACCTTCGACGGTACGCTCTCGAGCTGGTGGACCAAAATCCTGATCGGGCTCCTGCTCTTTGCCTTCATCCTGCTGCAGAAGGGGATCATTCACCTGTCGCGCCCCGAACGACAGCGGGCCTAGCCGCAGGAGCGGGCGAGATGCCGGGGGCCTTCGGTACTCAACGCGGAAAGCGCACGAGCCATAGACTGGTTGTCGACGAACTCGGGCAGGCAGTGGTTGGTGGTGAGTTTTCTGTCGGCGACACGCTTCCGGGCGACACCGACCTTGCCGCACGCTTCAACGTTTCGCGTACAGTATTGCGTGAAGCGATGAAGACGCTGGCCGCCAAAGGCCTGGTCGTTCCACGTGCCCGCATCGGTACACGGGTGCTGCCAAAAGCACACTGGAATCTCTTCGACAGCGACGTGCTCACATGGCATTTCGGTGCGGGTGTCGATGAGAAGTTTCTGCGTCATGTGAGTGAAGTTCGCCTGGCGCTCGAACCCTATGCGGCTGCCCTTGCGGCGCGCCGCGCCAGCGATGCCGATATCGCCAGGATGATGCGGCTCGCCGTCGCCATGGGCGATGCCGGCCACAGCCCTCACACGCTGGCGCAGGCCGATCTCGAGTTCCACCTCCGCCTCCTCGAGGCCTCGCTCAACCCGTTCATGCGAACGGTCGGCAGCCTGATCGAAGCGGCGCTGATCGGCGTATTTCAGCTGACGAGCCCGACGGCCGATGAAACGGAGATCGACCGTGTCGCGATCGCGCATATCCGTATCGTCGAGGAAATCAGGCGCCGCAACGAGGATGGCGCGCGCCGAGCGATGGAGCACGTGATCCGTGTCGGCCAGGAGCGGCTGATCTTGAATCTCAAGGAGCGGCAGGGCTGACGGTACGCGGAATGGCCCCTCATCCGGACTTCCGGCAACCTTCTCCCCGCAGGCGGGGCGAAGCGGACCCGTGGCGCGCTACCTCCTTTGGCCAGCAGCGGAGAGGACGGAGCAAACGCGGCTTCCCCCTTCTTCCCGTCACGACGGGGAGAAGGTCGCGGCAGCGGGATGAGGGGCTGCGCGAGGCGCGAATTTCTCGCTCTCATGCGCTCTCCCGATTCCGAGCCTGTTGCCCGTTTCCGCGTCGAAGAGGTGCAACTGAGCCGGATCTATAGCAAGACCAATCAGCTCTCCGCCCACCGCCGCGGAGCGTCCGGTCTCCACGACCATCAGTTCCGGTTGAGTCGCGGACGTGATGTAGGTGGCCGAACCGGTCGACTCGACGACACCGACAGGAATGTCGAGGGCGCCCTGACCCGCACCGACGATGCGGATATGCTCCGGCCGAATTCCGACGGTCACCGACGCTCCCGCTGGAACGGTTTCGACAAGCGCGAGCCTTGCCTGTGTCGCGCCAAGGTCGAGCGCGAGATGTCTGCCATCTTGCTCCACCACCGCCGGGATGAAGTTCATCGCCGGCGAACCGATGAACCCGGCAACGAAGCGGTTCGCAGGTCGGTCGTAAAGGTCGAGCGGACGGCCCTGCTGTTCGATGATGCCATCGCGCATGACAACAACATGGTCCGCCATGGTCATCGCCTCGATTTGATCGTGCGTCACATAGACGGAGGTCGCCCCGAGTCGGTCATGCAGCGCGCGGATCTCCTTGCGCATATGGACGCGCAATGCCGCGTCGAGATTGGACAAGGGCTCGTCGAAAAGAAACGCCTTCGGATGGCGGATGATCGCGCGGCTCATAGCCACACGCTGGCGTTGTCCGCCGGAAAGCTCGCGCGGATAGCGCTTCATGAGGTGTGAAAGGCCGGTGGTCGTCGCCACCTCGGCCGCCGCCCTCAGTGCCTCCGCCTTTTTCACGCCGCGGATGCGCAAGCTGTAGGTCAGGTTCTCCTCCACGGTCATGTGCGGATAGAGCGCATAGGACTGGAAAACCATTGCGACGTCGCGCTTGCGCGGCGGAACGTCGTTCATCCGCGCCCCGGCGATCTTCATCTCACCGGCTGAAATCTTCTCGAGCCCGGCCAGCGACCGCAGGAGCGTGGACTTGCCGCAGCCGGAAGGTCCGACCAGAGCGACGAAGGTTCCCTCCTCGATCGCCAGATCGATGTTCTTGAGTGCATGATAGGAGCCGTAGAACTTGTTGACGCCGTTTAGCTCGATCTGAAGGGTCATTTGAGGGCTCCTGAAGTGAGGCCGGACACAATGCGGCGCTGCAAGAGGATAAAGGCGGCAAGGATGGGCGTCACATAGATCGTGGCATAGGCCATGATGTTGTTCCATTCATTGGTGTTCGGCCCCATGAAGGTATTCAGGCCAACGCTTGCGGGCTGCAACTCGACAGCCTGGATCATCGATTTCGAATAGACGAATTCGCCGAAGGCTTGCATGAAGATCAGGATCGCGCTGACGAGAATCCCGTTGCGGGCGAGCGGCAGCACGATGTTGAAGAAGGCACCGATGCGTGAATTGCCGTCGACGAGAGCCGCTTCTTCGAGTTCCATCGGCACGCTCATGAAAGTAGCGCGGACAAGAACCACGAAAAAGGGCATGCTTTTGGCAGCAATCGCCAGGATGACGGCAAGGCGCGGCGTGTCAAGGAGGCCCACCTGCGAGAAGCCGACGAAAATCGGCGTCACCATCAGCGAGGCGGGCAGCACCTGGAGCATGAGGATTAGAAACAGGCCGATATCGACCCAGACATTGCGATAGCGCGCAAGCACATAGGCGCATCCGACGCCGAGCACGGCGATCAGCGCCACGGAGCCGAAGGCGATGACGAGCGAATTCCAGAGATACCGGCCCATGTTGCGGCTCTCCCAGACATGGGCGTAGATGCTCCATTGCGGCTCGCTGGGCCAAAACTTCGGCGGGGTCGCGAACATCGCCGAGCCGGTCTTCAGCGCGGTGATGTACATCCAGTAAAGCGGGAAGAGATAGATGGCCGCGAGCACCAACGCGACAGCCAGCATCAAGCGGTTGCGGAAAGTGTCACTCATCCTCTGACCTCATGGCGCGTTGAGCGGACATAAACGACGGAGGCGAACATCACGAAGACGATCATGATCACCGAGATCGTCGCACCCTTGGCAAAATCATACTGGCGGAAGGAAAGGTCCCAGGCCCAGTATTGCGTGACATTGGACGTATTGTTCGGCCCTCCGGACGTGATTGCGGCGAAGAGATCGAATTGCTGCAGCGTGAAGATGAGTCCGAGCGCGACGATGGCGCCGATCGTCGAACGCATCATCGGCAGGGTAATCGTCCAGAAGCGTTGAAACGCGTTGGCACCATCCAGTTCGGCCGCCTCGTAGAGGTCCTTCGGAATGCCTGAAAGGCCGACCGAAAGCAGGATCATGTTGAACGACGTGCCCAACCAGATATTGGCGATGATGACCGCCCAAAGAGAATAGCTCGGATCCGATCGCCAGAAGATGTTGCCGGAGATCACACCCGTTTCGCGCAGCAGAAAGTTGAGTACGCCGAAGTCGCCCGACAGAATCCAGTTCCAGATGGCGCCCACGACGAGGCCGGGCATGACCCAGGAGACGAGGAAGAGGCCGCGAAGCCAGGACGCACCGGGGAAACTGACCCAGAAGAAGAGCGCAAGACCGAAGCCAATAAGAAACTGGCCCGCGATCGAAGCCGTCACGAAGATGGCGGTATTGAGGAGAATGGGCCAGGTTTCAGGCTGGCCGAAAAGGTCGATATAATTCTTGAAGCCCACGAACGGCCGCGAAAAGCTGCCGAGGCTGAACATGTCGACCTCCTGGAAGCTCATCACGACGTTGTAGACGAGCGGCAGCCCGGAAAGAACGAACAGGAAGGCGAGCGGCAAGCTCACGAGGCCGACATCAAAGCCCCTGCCATCCGTGATGCTGGATAATATTCTCTTCATTTGCGATCACCTGTCCGTTGAGCCGCTGATGGTGCGGACTACAGCGCTGCGCACCATCAGCGCGCAACATGCAGTGTGCGGCGGCGACCCCGGCCGAAGCCGGAGATCGCCTCTCTCGGGAGAAAATGCGGGGACGGATCGTCGCGACAACCCGCCGATGAATTCCGCTCACCGTTTCGGTGGCGCGGTGGGTCAGCCAAGAACCGCCTTGATCTTCTCCGCCGCCTGGTCGAGCGCTTCCTTCGAGCTCATCTGCCCGGTAAGCGCCGCCTGGATGGCGTCCTGGATCGCCTTGGAGATCTTGGGCCATGCGGGATGGGGGCCACGCGGCTTGGCATATTTCAGCTGCTCCACGAAGACCTGGAGAGCCGCGTCCTTTTTCGGCTCGCCCGTCGCCGGAATGGCGATGTCCGAACGAGGCGGCAGTTGTCCGAAGTCCTTGAACATCCGGTCGTCCTGGGAAACGAAATATTCGAGGACCTTGAAGGCCTCTTCCGGATGCTCGGTGTTCGCAAAGATCGCCCAATTGAAATCGCCCATGGCCGAAGAGCGTTCAGCGCCGGCCTGCGGCACGGGCATCAGCGCGACGCCCCAATCGAACTTCGCTTCCTCGAGCATGCGGTCGAGTTCCCAGGGGCCGGAAATCGCCATGGCCGCGTTGCCGGAATTGAAGGTACCGGTGGCGTCCCATTGGCTGCGTGTCAGCGTGTCCGGCGAGGCAAGCTTCTCGTCGATGATCGTCTTCCAGACGTCGAGCGCCTTGACCGCGCCTTCGGAATTGATGTTGTCGTAACCACCCCCGGCCATCTGCGCCCAGGGCAGAAACTGGAATGTCCCCTCCTCGTTGGCCTTTGCCGAAAAGGTGATGCCGTAGACGTTCTGAGCGGGGTCGCTCAGCTTGCGTGCCGCCTCGACCAGTTCGTCCCAGGTTTGCGGAGGCTTGTTCGGGTCCAGACCTTTCGCCTTGAACATGTCCTTGTTGTAATAAAGGGCGATCGTGTTGGTCGCCTTGGGGATACCGTAATATTTCCCGTCCCAGGTCACGGAGGCGAGCGGCCCCTTGAAGTAGTTCTCCGGCTTTACGACGGAGGACTTCGCGATCATGTCGCTCAGATCGAGAAACGCGCCGCGAGACGCAAAGAGCGCGTGTTCGGGATTGTCGACGGCGATGATGTCCGGCGCTTGTCCGGTCGAATAAGCCCGCATGGCTTCGCTGACCACGTCATCGAACTGGATCTGCCGATACTCGACTTTAATACCGGAGTTCAGCTGGTTGAAATCCTTTATCAAGTTCGGTGCCGGCTGAATGTCTCGATCAAGCGACCAGACTCTGATCGTTACGTCCTCGGCGCTTGCGCCAAAGGTTGACAAGGAAACGCTGGCGAGCGCGAATGCGCCCAGCATTGCATATTTTCGGATACCCATGGACTCCTCCTCTTTTGGGTTTTCCCGCGACCGGCGCCCCCTTACCGGCCGTCGGGCATGCCTCAGGCCCGGTCGGCCACGAAGTCGCCGCCGCGGCTGCCTTTCAGGTAATTCAGAGCATGCACCTGCCCCGTCATCTCCAGTGCATCGCGATAGACCGGATCGTGCCATCCTTCGATGTCGATGGATCCGGACCAGCCCGCGAGCCGAAGCTCGGAGATGATGTCGGTCCAGTTGCTGTCGCCGAAGCCGGGTGTGCGCATGAAGACGAATTTTTCTTTGCCGAAGATGCCGTGCTCGCGAATGACGTCCCAGCGGATCGTCGCGTCCTTGCCGTGCACATGAAAGATCTTGTGCGCCCATTTACGGATTTGCGGCAGCGGGTCGATCAGATAGACCATCTGGTGGCAAGGCTCCCACTCGATGCCGATGTTGTCGTCGGGCGTTTCGTTGAAGATCAGCTCCCAGGCATCCGGATTGTGGGCGATATTCCAGTCGCCCGTTGCCCAGTTGCCATCCATGGCGCAATTCTCGAAAGCGATCTTCACGCCCTTGTCCGCGGCGCGCTGAGCGAGCTCGCTCCAGACCTTGCGGTAGCGCGGCAGGCTGTCGGTCAATGGCCGGTTACGGATGCGTCCGGTGAAGCCGGCGACGCATGTCGCGCCGAAATGATGGGCGTTGTCGATGCAATCCTTCCAGCCTTGCAGCGTCTGCAGATCGATGTCGGTTTCCTCCAGCGGATTGCCGAACATCCCGAGCGTCGAGATCGTGATGTCGCGGTCGCCGATCGCGTCGCGGCAGCGCTTGCCGAGTTCGGCAAGATCCTGTCCGTTGGTGGTCTGCCAAAAGAACGGCTCGAAGCTTTCAAAGCCCAGATCGGCGATCTCGCCGATGCGCTTCGCGGCCTCGCCCTTGGTGGCGCTGACCATGGTCCCGATACGGATGGATTTGGCTGGATTGCTCATTATATGCCTCACTCAAATTGTAACGCGCTGCCGGGTCCGGGCGCTTTCGATCGCCGCGAACACCATTGCAAGGCTGTTGATATTGTCGTCGCCAACCGTCTCCGGCTTGGTGCCGGTACGTACCGCCGCAACAAAATCGGCGATCACGCTCGCATGCCCCTGCGTCTCACGGGGGTCAGCCGGGTCGGGAATTTCGATGGGGGCAAGAGGACGGAAGAACCCTTCGCTGCCGGCGACACGGTTCGCACTGAGCGCCTCGGCGCCATCCCAGAGCAGCGTGCCTTCGGTTCCGATGATGCGCCATTCGCTCTCCCAGCTCGTATTGGCGCCTTCGGCACACCAGGATCCGCGATAGGTGAAGGTCACATCGTCGGCAAGTTCGAAGATCGCAGTTGCAGCCGCGCCATGCGTGTACCAGGAGCCCCGCGGATTTTCTTCGTGGCAATAGACGGCGAGCGGCGTCTTGTCGGCGATGAACCGAGCGGCGTCGAAGGTGTGGATCGCCATATCGAGAAGCAGCACGTGCTCCATTTCTTCGCGAAAACCGCCGAAATGTGCGCCGATGAAGAAGTCGCAATGGATGGCCGTCAGGTCGCCGATCGCCCCGCTTTCGATAAAGCGGCGGATGCGGCGTATGCCGGCGATGAAACGGCGGTTCTGTACGATCGCATGTATCCTGCCCGCATTGCCGGCGAGCTCGATCAATTCACGAGCCGCTTCCAGTGACGCCGCCATCGGCTTTTCGCTCAGCACATGACAGCCATGACGGAGTGCGGTCGCGACGACGTCGCGGCGCGCGGCCGGAATGACTATGTCGAAGAGGATGTCGGGTGCCGTTTCCGTCAGCACGGCATCGAGATCCGAACCGATAACGGCATCTTCGATTTCAAATTCCGCCGCGAGCGCACGGGCGGCCTCCGGATTCACGTCGACGAGCCCGACGACCCGGATTATCGACTGAAGTTCGCGGTCCGCGGCAATCGCCTTGAGCCAACCTCTGGCCATAGCTCCGCACCCGCAAAGAACTGCGCGAAAAATCACTATTCTCCTCCCGCAAACCGGCGTTTCCGGCTTGTTTTGGTCTCCGTAAACGTTTACGGAACTATGCGGACTTTCCGAAACATGTCAATAGGGATTTCAGAAGTTCGGTCGGAATGAGTAAAGGCGGGCTGATGGTGCTCGCTCGCCCACCGGGTCTCACAATATCTTCGATCACGTCAATCGCTAGTATATTCGAGTGAGCCGGCCGGTGGAGAAGTAGGAAAACGCTCCGCATGAAGGGAATTCGGCGCCTGGCGCAACATCTCGATATTTCGATCGGAACGGTTTCGCGTGCATTGAACGGCCGCCCCGACGTTAACGAGGAGACGCGCAGGCGGGTCCTCGAAGCGGCCGAGAAGCTCGGCTATGTGCCGAACCAGTCGGGCCGCAGCCTGAGGCAGGGCACCACCAACATCATTGGCTTCATGATGCAGACCGGCACGGAGATCACTGGCCAGGGCGACACCTTCTTCATGAGTGTCTTCGACGGCGTGCAGGCGGTCTTCGCCAGGCATAAGCTCGACCTCGTCGCCCTGCTCTGCTCGTCCGAGGAGGATCAGAGCGATTACCTGCGCCGCGTCGTTGCGCGCGGTTTCGCCGACGGCCTGATCCTCTCGGCCACGCAGCGGCACGATCCGCGTATCGAGTATCTGGCCGAACGCAACATCCCCTTCATTACCCTCGGCCGAAGCCTCACGGATGTCGGGCGGCCCTGGCTGGATCTCGATTTCGAGGGAATGGCTCAGATCGCGATCGACCGTCTCGTCGCCCGTGGACATCGCCGTATCGCGGTCACCCGCCCCCATGACGACGCCAATCTCGGCTACATCTTCGTCGACCGCTGCCGCGAAGCGCTCGCCGCGCATGGCCTCACTCTGGAGGAGGAGCTGATCTTCCGATCGACGCCGAACGAAACCGGTGGCTATCAGATCGCACGCGAACTCCTGAAGCTTGAGGACCGGCCGACGGCTGCCTTGCTCGTCAACGAGACGATCGCCATCGGATTTTACCAGGGCCTTTCCGAAGCCGGCGTCAGGCCCGGCCGCGACATCGCGGTGATCGGGCGCTACAGCCCGCATGCGCATTTTCTTTCGCCGCCGCTCACCTGTTTCCGTCTGTCGCTGCGCGACCTCGGCATAGCGCTTGCGGAGACGCTGCTTTCCACTATGCCGACTTTCCAGGAGCATTACCCGCAGGCGTTGACAAATGCGGTCTGGCCGATGGAGCTCATCGAAGGCGAAAGCGACGGCTTTCGCGTCAATGGCGACGAAAGTCGCGGCTGACATAGGCGGCGGCGCAAGGGATCATTTCGGCAATCCGCAGGTTTGAAGCTTGCTGCATGGTTCCTCAAACCGGGAACTGATTGCAGGATGAGTCATGGAGCACGCAAACCGCTACGCGGATTCGGCGCTTGGACGCCCGAGCGCCGTAGCGAACCCGCCGGCTGCAGTCCGGATTGGTGACTGCTCCTGAAAGGAGATCCCATGCGCGGATTTATCTTCCTTTTGGCCGGGTTGTCCGCAACGACGGCCCTAGCCCACGACGCTCCGAATGGTTGGCAGTATCCGAGCGCCTGCTGTTCGACGATGGATTGCCGCAAGGTCGCACAAAACGACATCAGCGAGCGACCGCAGGGCTACATCGTCAGAGCCACCGGCGAAGTCCTGCCCTACGCCGACAGCCGGGTCCGTATGTCGCCCGATGGCGAATACCACTGGTGCTCCGCGTCGGGCAAAGCCTATGGGAAGACAATCTGCCTGTTCGTACCCCCAAGAGCATACTGACTGTTGCGGTAAGGCCGCCGCCGTCACGGCAACCGCGCTCCCTCGACCAGGAGCGCGGCGCGATGGCGGGCAAGGCGTCAGCGGGGATCGGCTGAGCCGAGCTTGTCGTCCAGGGTCGTCAAGATCCGGTATGCGGCCTTGACGCGAGCAGCGATCGGGTAATTTCTGTTCGCGAGCATCACAATGCCGATTCGCTCGGCCGGGACGAAGGCTGCATAGGCGCCGAACCCGTTGGTCGAGCCGGTTTTGTTGATCCAAATATCTTTGCGTGGCGCAGACGGCGGAACGATCTTGTCAACCTTGCTCGGCTCGAGAGCCATCCGGGCGGAATTGCCGGTCAGCAAGTCGTCGAGTTTTGGCGGATAAGCGTACATCTCCCATCCGAGGCCCTGCGTCATGGGGCCTACCTTGAAATAACCGGTATGCGTTGCGGTGATCGCGTGCCGTAGCATTTCTTCCAGGCCGGTATCGTCGATGCTTGCCTCTACGAAGCGAAGCAAGTCGGCAGCGGTCGTCTTCACGCCATAGGCTTGCGAGTCGAAGACACCGCGCGTAACCCGGATCGGTTTGCCGGCCTTCGAATAGCCATAAGCATAATCGTCCATCCGATCGTCTGGAACGCTGATGAAGGTGTTCTTCAGTGCCAGTCCCCGAATGACCGTCTCCTCCATCAGATCGGCGAAGGGCGCGCCCATGCTTTTGGCGGCGAGATAGCCGAACAGACCTATGCTCGGATTGGAATAGAGCCTGTACGTTCCTGCGGCGTAGGTCGGGCGCCAGCTTTTGAAGTATTCGATCATGCTCTCCTCACCGGAGACCGCGTCCGGAAACTGCAAAGGCAGTCCGCCGGCCGCATAGGTGCCCAGATCGAGAAGTCTGATTTCATCGAATGGCGTTCCGGATAGCGCCGGGAGATATTTGCTGGCCGGCTCTGCTAAACTCAAATTGCCGCGCGCTTCAGCGTAGGCGGCGAGCGTCGCAGTGAAGGTCTTGCTGATCGATCCGATTTCGAACATCGTATCGTCCGTGACCTTCTTCCCGCCCTCCTTCGACGCCAGGCCATAGTTGAAGACGTATCTCTTGCCGCGCACGGTCACCGCGACAGCCATGCCGGGCACGCCGTTTTCCTCCATGAGGGGCCGGATAGCCTCGTCCACTACGCGTGCCAGCTGCCCTTCATCACCTTGCCCTGCTGCGTGAGCGCCGCCTCCGCAGGAGAGCAGAGCGATCGCAGCCATTCCAGTTGCTCCGATGGAAATTTTAGTCATCACGGATACATAGACCTCGCGTTTGTTGTTGCCTGCTCTTAGGCGATCGAGCCGAAGAGGCATTCGGACGAGAGATGCATATGAGCTCCGTACGCCTCCGACAAACGACGATATTTTGCACGAGCCATTAGAAAAATTCAGGCTCACTCCGCTAGAAATAGAGGGTCATGACGATATCCTGATCGAAATCCTCGAAACCCTTGCCGAAGATATTGAGCCCGCCCGGGTTCTCGGCTTTCTCGTCAATGCCGATGCGAAAGCGGATCGAATGATGATCCGGAATGCCGAGAGAATTTATCGGATGCGTCGAGACCATTGCCCCGCCGCGGAACGAACCGGAAGCCAGCCGATTAGATGTGAAAGGCACCCAGATTGTGTGTCGGGGCCGCCACTGTCATGATGGTCAGAGGCATCCTCTCAAGGGTGGGGATTCACGACCGGACGGAGCATCTCGCGCATGGCTTGGTCCTTCAGAATCGGAACGATCGCCGGCACTGCTATTCGCGTGCACGTGACCTTCGCGCTGCTTCTGATCTGGATATGGCTGACGCACTACCGGATCGGCGGCACGGTGGCGGCGATGGAGGGGATTGCTTTTATCGTCGCTGTCTTTGTTTGCGTCGTGCTCCACGAGTTCGGCCACATAGCTGCCGCCCGCCGCTTCGGCATTAAGACGCCGGACATAACGCTGCTGCCGATCGGCGGCGTCGCCCGGCTCGAGCGAATGCCGGAGGAGCCCGGCCAGGAATTCATGATCGCTATCGCAGGCCCTCTGGTCAATGTGGCGATTGCCGGGGTGCTCGTCGCGATCCTCGGCAGCTATACGGTAATGGGGCAATTAGCTGACGTGGAGGACCCGCAGAGCGGCTTTCTCGCCAGGCTTGCCGGCGTCAATGTCTTCCTCGTGCTCTTCAATATGATCCCCGCCTTCCCGATGGACGGCGGTCGCGTGTTGCGGGCGGCGCTCGCATCCCGGCTTAGCTGGTCGCGTGCGACCCAGATCGCGGCAACCATCGGACAGGGGCTTGCCTTCGTCTTCGGCTTCGCCGGCCTGTTCTACAATCCGCTGCTGATCTTCATCGCGATTTTCGTCTATCTGGCCGCAACGGCCGAAGCGCAGAACGCCCAGATCCGCGAGGTCTCCAGCAGCGTGATGATTGCCGATGTGATGATTACCGAATTCGCGACCCTCGATCGCTCGGCAACGATAGATGAAGCCATCGACACATTGCTCGCCACGACACAGCGGGAGTTTCCAGTGGTCGATCTTGCCGGCCATTTCGAGGGGCTGCTGACACGCGACGACATGATCCGGACACTCAAGGAAAAAGGTGCTGCGACACCGGTGGTCGCTGCGATGCGCCGGGACGTGCCCACCATTCATCATCGCAAACGCTTGGAAGAGAGCCTGCGGCTCATGCAAGAATCCCATTCGCCTGCGGTCGCGGTCGTCGACGGCTCGAACCGCCTCGTCGGATTGATGACACACGAGACGATCGGCGAGATGATGATGGTGCGTGCAGCCGCCGCTGGCCGCTTTCGATTCGGACACCTGCGGCAGACCGGAAGCCGAGGGTAAAGTCCAGGCCGGATGGAACCGAATCCATGCTTTGGAGTTCGGACGATATCTTGCAGGCGCTGAAGCGCTTAGAATCGCTGTATGTCTTCCGATGAGCCGGCCCTTCATCCGGCTTGGAGGCGCATGCATCATGCAGTCCGGGTTGAATCATGCTCGTGACGGTTGAAATCATCACGATCGTTCTGGTCGCGATCGCAACAGCACTGGCCCTTGCCCACGCACTGGAGTGGCCCGGCAAACTGCGCCTGCCGAAGGACCAGTATCTGGCCATTCAGGCGATCTACTATCCGGGTTTCACAATTGGCGGCGTCGCCGAGCCGCTGTCGCTACTCTTTACCGCCGCACTCCTCGTCCTCATGCCGAGAGGCACGCCGGCCTTTTGGATGACGGTCGGCGCATTGATCGGCCTGCTTGCAATGCATGCCACCTATTGGATCCTGACGCATCCGGTAAACAACTTCTGGCTCAAGGACACGCAACTGGCAAAAACCAGCGGACGGTTTTTCGCAGTGGGCACCGTTCGCGCCAAGTCTGTTCCTGAAAGCGAAGACTGGACCGCCCTCCGGGATCGCTGGGAGCGATCGCATGTCGTGCGGGCCGCTTTCGGTTTCGTCAGCCTGGTCATGCTCGCAACGGCAATAGCTCTCTGACAGGATTTCCCGCGCAGTGCATTCCGCTGACGGGAGCGTCGAAAACGAACATCGGGGAAACACGATGTCTACGCACTACCTCAAATACGCGCTCAATCTCCTGATCAGCCTGGTGATCATGTATCTCGTGATGTTCACGATGATCGACGGAATCAACGACTTCTACAACAACCTCAACATGTTCTACATGGCCATCATGATGGTCGCGCCAATGGCCATGCTGATGCTCCTGATGATGGCTCCGATGTATCCGAAAGAGGTTGAACCTCGGCCTCCACCTCGCCTTCGCCATTCTCTTCATCGCAGCTTTCGCCTTCATGCGCATGCAGACCTTCGTCGGTGACGCGCAGTTTTTGCGTTCGATGATCCCGCACCATTCTGGCGCCATCCTGATGTGCCGGGAGTCCTCGCTGGCCGACTCCGAGATCGCCGCCTTGTGTGAACGCATCATCGACTCGCAGAAGCGTGAGATAGCCGAGATGAACAGAATCCTGGCCCGCTACTAACGCGCTGCTAAATAGAACGGGATCAGCAAAACCGCATTTTCTCATCCCGCTCTAGCCGCTGCCCAGCCGCGGTGCCAGCAGGGCGACTGAGATCGAACCGAAGCCGAGGACCTTCAGCGCCGCAACAGCCATGTGACCGGTCTCCCATCTGAGGCGTACCGCTTCGAAATCCACCGGTATCGGACCCGGCTGCCACGTAGCCAGTACGGCGTTTGCCGGCGCGACGAGCGTGAACCACGCTGCCAGGCCGACTGCGAAGAAGCCCCACCCGGCGAGCGCGAACCAGAAAGCAGGCCGATCGTTGGAAAGCAGATAGGAAAGGAAGCACGTAGCCAATATGGTCGCTACATCGAGCGGCCCGCCGACCTTCGCAAAAAGTGCGAACTGGCCGTTGAAGACGGTTGCCTCGCGCCATAGTTCCGGCGACCAGACGAACAACCGCGGCGGTGCCTCCAGAACATGGGCGAAGGAGGGACCAAGGCTGAGAGCGCCGAGCAGCAATGATAGAAGACCTGCAAGATAAACGACCATGGTCCGTCCTTGCGCGTGTAACGCCAGCATGAATTCCAACTTTGCCGACAGGTAAGTGTTCCAGGAAAAACAGAAACCAGCCGCTCTCGCTGATCTCACGGAATGTTGTTGATCCAGGCCTCACTGCAGCCGCCCTTGTGCCGGTATGATCCGCAAAGAACGGAGATCGTCAATGCACGCGAAGATGCCCCGGGTCCTGCTGGCCGGCTTGCTGTTTCTCCTTGTACCCAGCCAAGGTTTCGGCCTCGACCTGCCGCGCTCGAATCATCCTGTATTCGACCGGGTCGTCACGCTTGTCGTCGACAATTTCCATGATCCCGCTGCTCTCGACGGTTTTGGCGCAGCGGT
>Ga0228710_1004953_pt1 | contig 20903 bp, 11 predicted proteins | sample MedpolnodulmetaG_FD_177995 | JGI IMG/M metagenome (GOLD analysis project Ga0228710, IMG submission 177995) | Root nodule microbial communities from Medicago polymorpha collected in Santa Monica, California, United States - pink nodules | ecosystem: Host-associated > Plants > Roots > Nodule... | reverse complement strand
TAGAATTTCTTAGCAAAGTCCATATTTTAGAAATTCTATAGTCTCAAGAGTCTAAAGAGTCTGTAATTGATTTGTATTGTGAACACCACTGATTGTATATCAAGTGTTCAAACTCAAACAATTTTCTATGTAAATCTGTTTGTTTGTAAGTCTCTTGCTTGTGTGCTTGAGCATATGTAAGTCTCTTGTAGTTGTACTATATCATAGGAAAATCTCTTACTTGTGTGCTTGAGCATAGGAAATCTCTTACTTGTGTGCTTGAGTACTTGTAATTTGAGATTACATTGTTAGTGAAATCTCCTTGGAAGTGCAAGGGGGACAAGACTACTTCCAGTTTGTGGAAGGAACCTGTATAATTGCTTTGTGTCTTTCTTCTCTCTCTCTCTTACACTGTTTTTATCCACTGCACATTTAGTCTCTGATCACTACTTCAGAAGCTGATTGTTATCTGCTTCTGAACTATGACATCAGTAGGAGAAACGAAGAAAAAGCTTACATAATTCAACCCCCCCTTCTTGTGTTTTTCTCACCTTCACCAACCAACGGAAAACTTGCATCTACCTTTTACCTTATGACAAGTGGCAAGTCCCCAACCAACAGACAAAGTCCCAACCAACGGACAACTTGTATTTACCTTTTACCTTATGCAAAGTGGCAAGTCCCAACAAACGGACAACTTGCATTTACCATTTACCTTATGACAAGTGGCAAGTCCCAACCAACGGACAGCTTGCATTTATCCTGTTACTTTCATTGTACGCCAAGTGACAAGTTCCAACCAACGAACAGCTGGCAGTATCCATCTATCCTTTTTATCACATGTCGAATGACAAGTTCTAACCAACGAACAACCGACATTATCCTTTTTACCTTATGTCAAGTGGCAAGTTCCAACAAACGAACAACTTGTAATCCTCATTTTCATCAAAAGTGTCATCCCAGTGTGTCTGGTCAAGAGATGTAACTAATCAATCATTTCAAGCGGCAAGTTCCAACAAACGAACAGCTTGAACCCTTTCAAAAGTGTCATCCCCAGTGTGTTTGGTCAAGAGATGTCACTAATTAATCGTTTCAAGCGGCCAATTCAAACAAACGAACAACTTGTAATCATCATTCTCGTCAAGAGATGTCACCAATCAACCATTATGCCAAGTGGCAAGTTTTAACCAATGAACAGTTTTGCATTTACCTTTTTACCATAGGGCAAGTCCTAACAAACGAACAACTTGCATTCATCATTTATCCTTTTTACCAATATGCCAAGTGGCAAGTCCTAACAAACGAACAACTTGCACCTACCTTTTTACCTTTACTAATGTGCCAAGTGGCAAGTCCTAAACAATGGACAACTTGAGTTTACCAGTCAAACCATCTTTAAGTCTCATCAGCCCGTCAAATCAAAGATTTCATCTTCAAATCTCCGGACGAAGAAACTTAAATAGGGGCATCTGTCATACCCCAATTTTTGACCTAATACCTGACATTCATACGTCATTTGACCCTGATTAGTCCTCGACTTTTTAGTGAAAAATTTGGCAGAGAGGTATTTTAAAATATCTTATTTTTTGGTTCCGAGTTGGGCCCTCTTCTCTCTTTATTTTTATTTTTATTTTTTATTTTTAATTTCCATCTTTTATTTAAAATTTTAATTAACTTTAATTTTGTTCGTTTTTTTAATATTTATTCTTTATTTTAGTTTTATCCTTTTTTTTATTATTTTATTTTTTAGTCTGAATCTGCAAAACACAGTTAGAGGGGGCCTAAAAATTCATCGAACAATTTTCAAGCCAAAATCGCATAACGCACAAATTCACCCAAGAACCTGCAACATAACTCTCATCGCAAAACCAACAACAATTTTACACGAATACCTTCTCAATAACCTATACACGCACAAGAACCTGCAGTCAAAACAAGAAACCAACATAAATCTATAACACGCACAACCACCTATACACAATAACATCTCGATATACGAACACACATCGGAGTCACACAAGAAGTCACCACCGATCCAAAACCTCACACCAGTCACGAAATCCGTACAACACCACATACACAAGAGGCAATTTTCGAACCCAATACTGAAGCCAAAAGGATCAACCACGGCACAGCAGCATACGACACCAACACCAACAATTCAACGCCGAATCATTCAAAAAAAGATCAGAAGGTAATTGTTCTTGTTTTTGTTTTCTAGATCTAGGACTGTTGAGTAGATACTTAGATTTTTTGATGTTGAAAACGATTAGAAGGGAGTAAAACGAGTAGAAAACAAAAAAAAACAAAAAAAAAGTTGTTTGGTGTCTCCGGTGGCGGCGGCACCGTCCATGACTGCCAACCACCGCCGGACCACCTCCGACCACCACTATTCTCCATCGGAGAAGAAGAAAGAAAACAAGAGAGAGAAGAGAGCATAGGAGAGGTGAGAAGAAAAGAGAGAGAAAGGTGCTTTAGAGATGACAGAGAACCGGTCCTACAACATATATATACTCCTTGGACCGGTTCGGTTCTACTGAAACCGACCTAGGCTTGAACATAACCGGTCTAACCCTCAGGTCCACTGGCCCCCCATCTGTCTCCCTTTAGCCCAGCCCAGTTCAGCCTTAAACTCCATTTTTTTTTAAGTTTTACACACCCCCTGCTTACTGCCTGCACCCCTTTTTGCATCATTTTTATTTTATTTCCCGTTCTTTATGCATTTTAAATTCTCTTGCATTTTTTTTTATTTATTTGTTTAGCACGTTATTATTTCTATATATTTATTCGATAGGGCTGCATATTTATCGTTTATTGATGAGTAAAATCGCAAGTGCACGGTTCTACCGAAGTAGTAAAAAGAGAGTATCGTTCCAACAGGGAGTTGTTCAATTCAATTAACTTTTGTTGATGATTAGAAGAAAGTTCAGTTGTAAAGATTGGATTTTTAACGGTTTAAAAAGAATAATAAAAAGTGCCTTGGGATTATTGGTTCATCTTGGTGACAAACCCTTCACAAACCAAACCCTAAACCTAAACTTTATATTAGACATACTTTCTAAAGACAAGTTTCTCTTAAGCGTATCAAAGTTTCTCTCGAAATCATTGAGTGTGCTCCTCTAGCAACCACGCCTATTCTCATGGTTGATTGTTATTAGAATCCTTGAAGAACGAAACTTTATTTTTCTCAAGGTTTGCTAGACTATTCTCATGTTTCGCAATCCTAGTCTAATTTCACTTGTTCCAATATCAAAACTTCTTCTTTCGATGCTTCACTTTGATATTTGTGATGATGAATTAACAAATACTAACCCTCCGCTATCGCTTTATGAGTTTTGTATTTGTTAATTCATTATAAAAACAGTGAAATTAGATTAGAAAGTAGATTTATATAAAATTAGTGTTCAAGGCTTGGTTTGATTAGGATTAGGTCATTAGACTCATCCAACAATCCCAATAAAAGAAGAGTCTACTCACTCATGTTCATCGTAGACATAGAAGAGAAGAAGAAGAACATAAATAAAATAACAAAAAAGTTAAAGAAGAACTTTTATTAAGAAATACAATTGTCACTATTGAATTCCAAGAACAAAAGATGAATTGTTGTGATAGCTAGCTACTCTATTTATAGTTTAAAATGACTTAAGCCCTAAGAAATACATCACTAGAATGTTCCACAAGAAACCACGGGCTTTTAGGTCAGAAATAAACTATTAGGTAGCTTGTCTTTGAAGCAGAAGCAGGAAAAGAGAATCTTGTGAGCTGGCACGACCGTGTGGCTTGTGGCACGGGCCGTGCCAAGCTTCTGACTTGGGGGACGTCATATTTTCGTACTGGATCTTCGTATTTTCGTCCTGAATTAGCTCCAAATCCCTTTCTTTTGCTCCAAGACTGAATCTTTCAATTATTTGCTCCTGAAATTAAATAACTTGCAATTGAAGTAAAATAGTTCTAAAAAGGAAACAATATTAAATAAAACAAAATCAAATATAAATAAAACGAACTCAAATATTATATTAAAAACACTAATTATTGACTAATCATTTATTTATTCATTGCATATTTATTTATGTTTATGTCATTTATTTTTATTTGCACTGATGTAGAATGTGTAATTAGGCTTGATGTAAATTATTTATTCTCCTGTCCTTTATTTTACCATGCAGACCCTAGAATGTATATTAGGCTTAATGTAAATCATGCATGTGTGTGTATGCCTTTATTTTATTTTTTTCTAGTTTAGGTCCAAGGTATTTTTGTGGTGATCCAACGTCACCACAAAATACCTACGCTTTATTTTCTTGCTCTGTTAGTTTTAATCTTAGTTTATTTATTATTCAAAAACAACAAAAAACATGCAAATAATATCAAACTCACAAAAAAATATTTGTATGAATAAACCTTAGTCAAAAATCAAGTGACTCCTTTATTTTTTATTTTTTTTCTTAAATCAAATGTTTAATTAATTTTATCTTACCTTGAGTAATTATTTTCAATATTAAAAACACAAACAAACTTATTTGCCACTTGGCCTTTATTTTAAAACCTTTTTCAAAACTAATAAAAAACACATTACAAATCAAACGTCAATTTCTACCCCGAACTACGAGGTTTTGATCCCTTAAGGGTACGTAGGCAAAGGACACTCATCCTTCCAAATAAAAAAAAATGAAAATAAAAAATGTTTTTTTTTATCACTTTAATTCATTTTTAAAAGCAAGTAAGCTATAGCACATAAATTAAATAAAATCAAGAGGTTCCCGTAGGATACTATGGATATAAAGGGTGGTAATACCTTCCCTTTATGTAACTAATCCCCGAACCCTAAATCTTTTCAAAATGGGTAATTTGAACTTTTTTCCCCTTTTCTTAAAAAATTTAAAAGTTCAGTCGTGAAATGAATTAGTGAGTCAAACGCTAATCAAATAGCCTTAATCTCCGAAAAATGAAGCGACAACAGTGATAGTGGAAACGTTGGGAGTTACTTTATGTAACAACTGTCCCACTAAAATGGGAGTTACTTTGAGAAACTTCTGACGTGGCTTATTTGTATTGGTGTATAACTTAAGAGAGCAATGTTGAATTTTTTTTCTGCTTTGAATGTACTATCTCGCGCCCCCTATGTCATTAATGTTGTGTTTGTTTGTCCTCTTCTGAATTGTAAACGTTTTGCTAAAAACACTTAGACAAAAACACACCTTTCACTTCACTACCTACACTTTCTGATTTTAGACCATATTCTCTGAAAATCTCTCCTTTTTCAAAATCAAAACCTAGAACCCTAAAACCTTCATCATTTTTCATGGCAACATCTAGTTCAAGTCAAGCAACTTCCATGCAATTAGATTTTGGAGAAACGCTTCAGATTAAAGGATGAACTATGAAGATAGATGAAGGCGAGTTAACCGTTCAAGTTGAGAATCCAGTGGATTTCGTTTCACTAACTCATCATGATTGTGATCTCAGAAGTTATTTAAGGTATCAAGATTTGGGAGGTTACTTTACTATGCTAGATGGTCCAACTTATGAGAACTTGGTAAAGTACTTCTTGGTTAGAGCAGAAATCTACGACAAATATGCTGCTACGGCTGAAGAAGATCAAAAGGACCATATTGGATCTGAAGAAGTTTACCAGGACAAAAATTCGGTCTAATATAACGGGGATTCCAGTCACCATTACTGAAGAAGTAATTGGAAAGGCCTGCAGAAGAGATGCTGAAGGACCTTTCCAATGGAACCTGAATAGCAAGCAAGCTCCTGGAAACCAATTGTATGTAATACTATGTTCAATGGTAATCCTAAAGGAACATACAAGGACATGCAGAAAGAACACAAAGCTGTTCAGAAGTTGATGCAAGAATGGCTCATGATATATCCGTTTCAAAAAGCCCCCAACAACATCAACCAAACTCACAAATGGCCTTAAACACATGTTCTGATCTTATCATTCACCCTGTTTTTAAGCCATATCATCTTAATGCCAATCACTCTAATATTTCTTTTGGAATTGCATTAAGAAACCTATCCAACAAACAATCCTTCATTCTTGAAAAATATGTACCTGATAATAATCCTTCATTATCAGAAGATTATATTTTCAATGTTCAACCAATTAGTGTAGCACTACCTGCTGTCTCTTCAGAAGCTACACTTAACTCATCTGAACCACTAATTGTACCTAACACAACAGCTGCTACTGAAATCCTTGATACAAATGAACCTTCTTCCTCAACTCAAACTATTCCTCAATCCTTAACTACAAATGTCTCACCCCCACCTACCCTTTTACTAGATTATATTATTTTAAAGGAGGTGTGTGAGAATATTTTTCAAGACTTGAACAAATTGGTGAAGACCAGAAGCAATTTTGTTCATGAGAAGAATTATACTACTGAATGGACCACTCTTAGAAAGAGAGTTGATTATGTGATGTGTGAACTTCAGAAGTTATCTTTAGAAGCACATGATTAGGCTCTGAACACTCTCAAGACCTGGTTCAAGGATGTCATCTCTAGTATGAAGAAAGTGGAAATAACCAGTAGTTAAGATAAGAGAAAGCTATACATCTCAGACACACCTTTTTACTTGGATGCTTCAAGTATCATCACTGCCAGTGTGCAATATGAGAATCCTGATCTCAAATAGTTAACCAAGTTGAAGTTTCAAGCTGATGCTCCAATTCTTGAGAAGCTGAAGAGTGATTCTGAACAAGAATTAAGAATTGAGAAGTTGGAGAAAGAACTTTTTGAACAGAAACTGATATATGCTGAACATCAAAGGAAGTTAATTCTCCTGCAAGAAGAATCAAAGGTCAGAGAAGAAGCACTTATCAAGAATTACAATAATCTCAAGGAAGCTATGGAGAAGCAATCTGACAAGACAAACAACATGATACAAGAGATGATGAAAATGATGAAGAAACAAGCCAAGCCTTAGATTGCACACACTTTTAGCTTGTTTACTTTATGTTTTGTCATTATTTATGCTTCTGAACCATTTGTTTTACTGTTTTGTTAACTACTGCTTCTGACATGTTACTGCTTCTGATTATATCTTATGTGCTATGATAATCTTACTCTTATAAAATTTTCTCATAATGTTTTTCTTACTTCTCTTATTTTTGTCTTTATTTTTAACTTTTTGTTGATGACAAAAGGGAGGAGTAGATGTAGTATTTATAGGCTCTGAGCCCCACTAATTTCATTCAAAAATTGAAATTGAATTAGGAGAACCTGTTTCTCATCTCTTAGTTTATTGATTTAATGTGAGATTTTTCTGAGTGTTACTACGTTTTTTTTAAATGAATTTATTTAACTTGGATAGAACTTAGGGGGAGCTTACAAACTTCACCTTAAAGGGCTATTGGGCTTAGGGGGAGCTTACAAACCTCATACCCATATAGTCAACTGTTAATTAGATTAACAACAATTGAACTTTTTAAATACAAGTGTTTGTCATCATAAAAAGGGGGAGATTGTTGGAACAAAATGTGTTTGACAATACCACTTTTGAGTTTTGATGATAACAAGGTATTAAAAATGTCAATTGGATATGCTAATATTTGTTCAAGTGTGCAAGACCATAGACAATTGTTTTAATCAAGTATAGGTTCTGGAAGAACAAATGAGAGCAATGGAATCTACAAAAAGGAAGCTTGTGTTGCAATGAAGCGTCTAAAGAAAAGAGGTTCTGAAGACAAGAGGTTTTGAAGATCATCAGAAGCTGACGTCATCAGAAGAACTTCAGAAGCTAAAGAACATCAGAAGTTGACATCATCAGCAATTGAAGATCATCAGAAGCTGAAAGACTTGAAGTTTCAGAATTTGTCAAAGAGTTGTTATTAACACGCCTATCATTGCAGAAGGAATAAAAGCCTGGAGCAACGGATAATTCAGAGGATTTTGAAGGCATTGAATGCTTATTCCTCTATACAACCACCTTCTCCACTACTCTATTTTGTGTCTGCAACAGTATAAGAACAACAGTTGTGACTACGCTAGTATTCCTCTATACTTGGAATGGATTTGAAATTGTTCCCTCTTAGGAAAATAACCAAATCAAGCAACAGATCATTGGTGATTTGATCAAGCTTCAACAACGACTCTTTTGATGTGTTGGCAATCAACAACGTCTCTTTCACACCTCTATATAAAGGATGGAAGACTTGAAGAATTGCAAGAATTTTACTACAATTTACTAGAGCCAAACCTCTGCAGAAATTGTACCACATCAAAGTTCACTTAGAATTTCTTAACAACTTTCATATCTTAGAAATTCTAGAGTCTTAAGAGTCTGTATCTGTTTTGTATTGATAACATCATTGATTGTATATCAAGTGTTAAATAGAAGTCTCTTGCAGTTCTGCTTTAGCACAAAATGTCTCTTGATTTTGTTCTTGAGAATAGGAAATCTCTTGCAGTTCTGCTTTAGTAGTTTGAAGTCTCTTGCTAGTTTGAGCAGTGAACATTTGTAATCAGATATTGATTTTAAGTGAACTCTCATTGGAAGTGCAAGGGGGACAGGACTACTTCCGGTTTGTGGAAGGAACCTGTATAATTGCTTGTGTCTTTCTTCTCTCTCTACTCTTGACTTATCCGCTGGAACTAGAATCTAAACACTTCTTTAGAAGCTGAACTCTATTAGGTTCTGAATAGTGTCTTCAGTTTTAGGAGAATAAAAAGCTAACATAATTCAACCCCCCTTCTTGTGTTTTTATCACCTTCATAATAAAGTGCCCAGGCTTCTTACAGTTGAAGCAACCCTTCTGATTTTTTTCTTGGAGCTTTTGTAACCACCTCTTCTGCTCAAAAACTTCTTGTTCTTCCTAGCTAGATACTGAAGCTTGTTAGAAAGCATAGCCATTTTCTCAACAACAGCAGGGTCTTCATCAGAATCTCTATCAGGGGATTCTTCTTCAGATTCAATGACTTTAAGAGCTTTAGATGACTTTCCTTTAGATGGAAGAACAATAGATTTTGTCTTCTTAGAAGACTCATGCTCATTGAGACTCATTTCATGAACTTTGAGAGAGCTGACTAGATCTTCAACACTTAAAGTGTTTAAATCTTTAGCTTCCTCAATATCAGTAACCTTAGGTCTCCATCTAGCAGGTAAGCTTCTCAGTATCTTGCTCACATGATCAGAAGCAACATAGCTTTGCTTCAATATTTGAAGTCCAGAGACTAGACTCTGAAATCTTGAGTACATTTCCTCAATACTTTCATCATCTTTCATCTCGAACAACTTATACTGATGAACAAGCTCGAGAGCCTTTGCTTCTTTAACCTTCTTACTACCTTCATAGTTTGCACAAAGTGAAGCAAACATTGCCTTTGCAGTAGATTTGGCACTCATCTTCATGTACTATGTGCGAGGTATAGAAGCAACAAAGATTCATCTGATCTTGTGATGCTTCTTGTAAAGCTTCTTCTGAGCAGGAGTATGTTTCTTTCTATCAACAGCAGCTCCTTCTTCATCAAGGGCTAAGTCACCAACACCATCTTCAAGAATATCCCATAGTTCTTCATCTAATCCCATGATGTTACAATACATGTTGGTTTTTCACCAAGAAAATTCTTTAGGTTTTCCATTAAACCTTGGAGCTTTGCTGGAGTCAGACTTCTTGTCATCAAAAGTACCATAATCATAATGAATATCATTATTGTTCTGACTAGAGCTTGAGCTATCAACAGAAGCCATGTTTTTCTCAGATCTTTATCTGTTACACTGTGAAGTGTTAAGACAACAAATCAAGGCTCTAGATACCAATTGAAGGTGAGTAAAAAGAACAAAGTAAAATTAAAATATTTGAAAAATTACCAAAGCCAATAAAATATGGCTATTTAAAAGTAAATTTAGTATTCTAAATTAGAAAGGTATTAATAAAACATTTAAATTTAATTATCATTGACATTATAAAAAAATATGTTTATTCTTTTTAAATCTTGGCTCAAAGTTAGGAAATAAATCACTAAAAACTTATTTATGTTAAAATAAACTAAAGTGTGGTGCGTATTTAATTATTAAAGGAGGAAATTGTAATTTAAGCATCTCATACGAGAACAAAGTATAACTCTAGATTTTTACTTCTCAAGGCAGGGAATTGTACATTTAAACATAAGAGGAGTGTAATTCAAGCATCTCTCATAAAAGATGAGGATAGTTTACCTTTTTTATTTTATGACATTGAGTTTTTTTTTTTTAAACAATGACAGAGAGCTATATATTGCTTCTATTAAAAAATATGTATTTACTATTTCAACGCAAGGGCATCAATTAAACTCCTTGAAAAGCTCTTGTAGGTTTTTTTTAGGATGCCCGGTTGAATATTTCATGTTCACTAGACCATCGACCCGTACGTTATCGAAGGTAATATTTGATTGTAATAGGTAACAAAATAGTTTAGATGAATGTCATATAGTATTTCATAATATTAGGAAGCATAGACGTTGGTACTGTACCATAACATAATATTTCCATGACATCGTCTTTGGTACCGTAACGTAACATAATACATAAAGTATAGCAAGACGGGTTAACATTTATAAGTAAGAGATTAAGTTAAGTATAGCGAGACAGGTTAACGGTTATTCCTTTCCAAAAAAATAACATATAATTAGGAACATAATTTTATTTTACTTTTTAGATAAACATTAAATGTAAAAGTCTGCAGGGAAAAATTAGGTTAAAATTAGGTTAAGTATAGCGAGACGGGTTAACATTTATAAATAAGAGATATAGCGAAACGGGTTAACGGTTATTACTTTCCGAAAAAATAGCATCTAATTAGGAATATAATTCTTATTTATTAATTTTGTTAGGTCTGCAGCAACTTAACCTAATTTTTTCCCTCCACTAATCCCTGATTAGGTTTGCAACAACTTTATCCTAAAATTTTGGCTATTTATTAATTTTGTTAGGTCTGCAGCAACTTAACCTAATTTTTTTTTCCGCCACTAATCCCTTATTAGGTTTGCAACAACCCTATCCTAAAATTTTGGCTCTAAATTTGCATTATATATGTTTTTCATTTCTCTCTAATAACCGTGAATATTTTTCAAAGCAAAAATTTAATAGATATCTTAATCCTTATCCATATTATTTATTAATTTTATTAGGTCTGCAGCAACTTAACCTATTGTTTATGTAGATTTTTTTAATTTAATAGATATCTTAATTCTTATCCTTATTATTTATTAATTTTATTAGGTCTGCAGCAACTTAACCTATTGTTTCTGTAGATTTTTTTTTTGACAAGTTGTTGTACACTTATTTAATACGTTTACAAACAGAATACCCTAATTTCCATGCAAATTTGGCTACCCTAAATAATTTGTTAGAAACCATGAACTGCATTAATTTTTTATGTTTAACTATAAAAGTAATAAATAAAATTGACCCGTGCAACAATATAAGTTTGTATTCTTTTTATCTTTTTTCTTTATAATTTTTTTTATTATCATTTGATTGTAATATTGTATCTCTAATAATCTAATTTGCGTTTATTGATTGATCCATGATCTTACGGGTTAAAGATTATTTATTGGTCTCTATTATAGTCGAGAAGACCCGTGTGTCACACGGGTCAAAAGTCTAGTTTTAGTTTACTTTAGATAAACATTAAATGCAAAAGTGTGGAGGAAAAAATTAGGTTAAGTATAGCGAAACGGGTTAACATTTATAAGTAAGAGATTCGCTGCATGGATCCATGACTAGTTTTTTTGGTGTTGCAAAAATAATAGTTAAAAAAAAAAGTTCAATAAAATTAAAGACCGTATTATTTCACCTAAAATAAAAGTTTTAATAGGTTTATCTGAACTAGTTTTATTAACACTAGTCTATTTATAATCCTAACAATTACCAATTAGAACAAAATGATCCGTCGACTTTCTCTAGTATTTCATTATTCTTATAGACGGTTCTTTATGTGTAAATTTTATTTAAGAAAAATCTGATGAACAAAACATGAGTTGGATCCGCCCATGAACATGAATATGGTGTGTTCCTAAAAGTGAGCATGAATATGGTATGTTCCTAAAAGTGAAAGAGTGATAACTATTTCATACGAATGATAGTGCCCTTTGAAATATAGAGGTGATGCATATACTCCAGCAGAAGATCATGAAATAAATGTTGCATATTTAGCTCCATAATATCTTTATGCATGTGAGTGATTTACAGAATTTAAATATTATAATATTGATACCTAAGAAGGAAAAAAAGTCTTGCAATTTTTTTTTTTTTGGTCAAGTCTTACAATAATATTTATTTATACATCTTTAATTTTTTATACACTCGTTTAACATTTTATTTTTCTTCCATCTCTCTTTACATTACATCACTAACATATTACATATATCATGTTATCAAATCTATTCATAGATGATAGACAGAAACCGAAAACCATAACTCATGAGCCACCTAAACTCAGAAGCACAACCTAACTCTAAAAGGTTAACAATAGAACAAACCAAAGCCAAAGAATATTCTCAGAACATTTTTTATGCAATAATTCGTTAATTATTTTCTGCATATACTTCACGAATGATTTAATACAATGTTATACGATATGATATTATTCCACAGTGCATTAACAACTAAAATCACTGAAGTAACTTTACTTGTCCCATCTGTACAGAGAATTCTTTAGGATCATTATTGTTATTCCACCTTTGTTACCTTTGACACTTCATATTCATAGTGGAGTGGATTCTAGTCCATGAGCACTAGATCATTGGGAACTACGAACAGTTCCAAAGCATGTCGCAATGATGTACAAGAAATCTTGATCAGGACTAGAACCAAAATCTTGTGGGCGCTACCCATGATAATCATTTTTTTTTTATGGTTGTTCTATACTTCTTTTAAATTTGTTTAACCGATTAGGTCGTAAACTCCAATCGGATAGAAAATTTAATCGTTTGTTTTTTCTTCATAAATGTTAACAATTTTGAAGGGTCAATGGACAAACCATCATATTTATTTTATTTTTAATTTTTTTAAAGGAGCTTCTACTATCAAAACTACACTTAGGAGATCTGTAAAAATCAATTTTAAAATAGAGTAATCTTCACTTTACTTACTCAAATTATTAGAGTCAGGCAATTTGATATATAATCTTAAATGATTCATAAATTGAATTTTTGAATGATATTAAGAATTTAACAGTGAAAATCATTATGATTAACGGTGCACTTATTTTACAATTTTATTGAAGACTAAATTGCCTTGATCCAAATAATGTTAAATATATTTTTAGTTTCCTACAAAATCATGAATTTTTTAATTTAGTCACTTATTCATTTTTAGTCCTTACTTTGCTTTTATGGAGACTAAATGAAGGGACTAAAAGTACTCATTATTTTTTTTTTTTTGAGGAAAAAAGTACTCATTCTTTTGTAAAAATTAATAAAACTAGGTACTATAAAATTGAATAATAATATTTTTTATAAAGACTAAATTCAAAAGTTGTAGTTTAACGGGAATTAAAAATATGTTTATAACCCTTAACTAAAGAACTAACATGAATTATTATCCATAATTTTCATTTCTAGAGTAAATAATTGAAAATTTTATTAATGCCAAAAACAACATTTCGATATCCAAATTTAAGAGCAAAATTGGAGTTTATTTTTAAAGTGGAATTATAATAACATACTCCTTTTGGTCTTAATTATAAGAAAAAGATTCATTTTTAAAGTTCATTCAATAAATAACGTATTTGGTCTATAATATAAATCAGATAGATCATTTATTCAATATAGAAAAATGATTTTTTTTATATATTTGATACCAGACATAGGTAAGAAGTCAAATGTAAAATTGTGTAGTCATTAGTTAGGGTCCTACCATCCATATCAATATGCAATGGTGCTAGGTGTACGGCCTAAAAATACTTCTTTTTAAGGTGTAGTGTAGGCATATTTGTAGTCTGTTGGGCTTGTGGGCACATTGTGAAAGAAAGTAATATAAGAAGGGAATGGGGCCATAATGGAAAGGTGCCCTTCGGTAGGGAATTCCATAGGCCATGCAATTCTTTGAATGTTTTTTTGTGGGGTTCCATTCCTTCACAGCCTTTCCTTTGTGGTCCCATTTTCAAAAATATTGCAAATTTTCAAGGTGACAGAAAGTGATGCCACTGAAGTTCTACCTTCATGAAAGAAAGGGTGGGGTTGATACTTGGTTATGGCTTGGCACTTTCCCATTGCTATGACGTTAAGATGTGTCGCCTAGTTTGGATCTAGACAAGTTTGTTGCTTCTACTTTAGGAGATTGCTTTGTGTGAAGCTTTACAATGGTTGTTTGTTGTTTTTTTTAATTAGAATATTTAACTTCTCTTAATAATGGAGTATTTTTACTTTCATTGACGTTTTATGTTTTCATAAATTACTAACATCAACGTTCTTAATAAGTCCTTTAAAAAAATCTTAATAGGTGGAACGCAGAAAATAAATTTAAATAAATAGCATATTTAATATCTTCTTTAGTACTTTGTTCAGCTCCCTCACTTTCCAAAACATTGCAGTACTTATTAGGATTATCTATTGTATTCACACCAAAGGTTGTTATCTGATTGTCAGCAAGTTGCTTGGCAATTTGGCTGACTTGAAGTTATAAGCCTTTGATTGTGGCTTCATTATTCTTTTGATAGTTCATGGAAATATGGATAAACTGATTGAAGGTATCTTCAAGTTTTTCAGTTCTATCCACTTGAGAATTTTGTTGGTTCAACATACTTTGATAGTAGGGTGTTTGTCTTTGATAGTTGTAATTGTTAGGTTTGTAGACTGTAGTTGGCCGCATTTTGTTTAAACAAGTGTTCTAGCAAGATGTCTTGACATGTTGGTACGACATCATAGCGTACCTTGCTCCGCTTTCTTGGATTTTTTTTATTTTTATGTGAGACCTCTGAAGATTCTATGAAGATATGATTCACGTGGGACATTGACCAATAAGTGTGCGGTTTCTAGAAGCAGTGATAGGCGGTTTAACTTTGTCGTGTTTCTTAAGTGTGATGTTGTAACATTTTAGCCTGTTTTGTGCATCAAGCCCATTCTGCATTCAGGTTATATAAAGGAAGACTCAAGACCTAATTCTTTACTGAAATCGTCATTTACAAAAGTGTCTATTAAGGTTTTAGTATGTCCTTGTTATTTGTGAGTCACTCTTGTATCACCTTGATGCTAGAGCTGAACTGTTCGTTGAGTTGTAAGCTTTGAATCACTCGTAAGCTTTTAAGTAAGAGTGGATTATGTTTTTCACGGAGTGTGTCTCCGTCTCTTTTGTAACTGTTGATTATCACTAGTGAGTGATTGAGGGGAAGTGAGAAGGGTCTCATATCTAGGTGTGTCTTAGATAGAAATTACACAGGTAGTGATTAGGTGTGGAGTGTAATGTCCTACTTCTATTAAAGCGATAAAACACACCAATAATACAAATATTCAAGAAATAGACGTCACGTCTTCAATAATTCTCATAACATACATACTAAAATTTCACAAAAGGTTGCAGTGGATAAATAGCATATATCTCCAACTAGTCATGTCATAAACATCAAGATACATCATCAAATAATTCTCCAATCTCAACATGTGAGTAAAATCTCAACAACATAATCAACACCGAAATAAAAGAAAGAACGACATCCTAAATCAGAGTCCTAAACTAACACTCCAAAAGCAGAAAACAAAGGATGCTACCGCTATCCTCAAGCACTCACCAAGCAAGCAACAAAGTTACTCCTGCACGACGTCTACCTATTCATACAAATAGGCAGGTGGTCAACCGAACGACCACTGAGGGTTAGCTTCAAATCATCATAATTAAGCATAAACAATTGAAAAGGTTTTCATCAAATTAAACTTCAAATGATTAAACAAAAGAGAATTCAACTTCAACATTATTCATCAACACAAATGAATTCACAACAATCACAAGTATGCACTTCATCAATCACATCAATCACCAAGCACATAAGCAATTAGGACTCATGCCAAATTATGCTATGCGACTAGACACGACTCCTACATGCATGTGGTACCATCACCAACAAGGTCGTCACCTCAAGATGCAACAAAAACATCATATCACCTTCATTTTGAATACAAAGTATTCAATCACCTCAACTGGATATAAATATCCCACGACTTATGATGCACGAACATATGACACACTATACACATGATCAACAACAATTCACCATCATTTCATACATGCATTCACCATCAATATCACCATCATTTGCATGTAATGATTCAACAACATAATTCAATACATGCAATCACCACATTCAATTATCAACATTTAGCATGTATAAATTCAACGCAACAAACATCAATCCACCTTTAATTCATTATGCTTCAATCATGTACACATGATTACAAGACATTCCTAAGGTTATCACATTATTATTAGAACACAATCCGATAAAGTCCGTCTATTGTTCACAACTTTAACCAATTCTAAAAATTCAACCAAACTAGATAAACATGTTCATCTGCCTTGACAAAACATATGCAATAATCACATTTATGTGCAGTTGCATATTCATATCGATCTCATCGGCCAATTCCGACAAATCCCAGAAAAAATCACGTAGTTCATCTCATAATTACTTCATTCAATGTCAAGCAACACAAGGACTCATTAGAACCTTTATACAAAGTTATTCTTTTCATAAAAGCACTCCTAGATAGTTAGGATGAAGTCCCTACACTTTGGAATAAGTTTGGAAACAAATGGATTGAAGAAAAAAAATGCATTTTTAAGGTTTCTAGTCAGACAAAATCGTGGCACGTTGGTCTTCAATCGTGGCACGATTTTTCCAGCGCCAAAAACACTAAAATTCTGATCAAAATCGTGGCATGTTGGTCCCGAATCGTGGCACGATCTTGGCCTGACAAACAACATTTGATTTTTCAACTTTCACGTTTTCGCGCGTAAAATTGAAATCGTTAATCCGTTTTCTATGCCGTTTTCGCCTACGCGCTCCTGACACTTAGCTCTATCATATTCTACAGAGAAATTCAAGTTTCAACCATCCCAAAACATATTTCCAAAACCTCACATAATAAATTATTTGCAAAAACGCTTAAACATCTACTTTTCAGACAAAATTTCCGTTTTCTCCCAAACGACTCGACTAACACAACCACAACATGAAAAAAGAAATTCCACTAGGTCTAACTTACCCAACAACATTAAAAACTCAGTCAACAACCTCTTATATCAAAACTTCATTTTGGTCTCCATATGAAAAACTCAACACAAACTTCACCAATTCAATTAACAACATCACAAAATGGAACACCCATGGTACAAATCAGCAACAACAACATATCCAATTCAACAACAACTTAATTTAAACATGAATTCATCACAATCAACAACAACAACACTAATTTATACCAATTTGAGCAAAAATCAACAAAGTTTCATATAACCTCAATTCAAGTATGTAAAATCAACAACAACAACATGTTTAGCATCAAATTCACATACCCAAACTTAGCATCAAAATAGGAACACGGATTTCAACATATAAATTCACCATAATCACTTTTCACAATTAAGCACTTATGAATTTAAGTAGAAAAAGATGATTATAACTGAAATTATGAATGAACACTATCCCCTTTACCTCACAACAAGAAAATCCTAGCCTTGGCTTCACTTTTGCTCCAACCTCTTGAATCTCTACCATTTTCTTCCTCTCCAAAGCTTTCTCCTATCTAACCATTGTTCTTGCTCTTTCTCTCTCTACCTCCCAAAAGTTTGTGAAGTGTGTAAATGACCTAATTTCTCTAAAGACTAGAGTTTATATAGGATTTATATAAATGGGCTCAACTCTCAAATGTCTTAATGGGCTGAAAGTTCTCATTAACTAACTCACAAAGTTTCTACTCACTTAACGGATAGAAAAATAACGAATAGTTACCGACTCTTAATTAATTACTCTAACCGACTAGTAACTTGGTAAAAATATCTATTGTCAGTCAACACACTAAAACTAATTCCCATAACCAAAAGACTATTTTACCCTTGCCCACCAAAATGACTAAAATACCCTCGAGTCCAAAATGACTAAAATACCCTTCATAAGCCAACCGCTACCAATCCCGTATAAAATACACACAAAGACAATTAATCACAAACAAACACTTATAAACACACATAAATAAATAATAAAATAAATCTAGCGAAAATCGGGATGTTACACAGGGCTAGTAAACCGGAGGTTGTTTATGCAGGCTTTAAACTAATACTATTATAGTGAATTTCCTTCCTAGCTTGGTAGCTGCCAAATTGGTGACGTTGCACCGAACTGGGTTAACAAATAACTTGTGCCTTTTACTTTATGCCTTTATCATTAAAGTTGTTATTTGTGTTGTCACGATGTCTTGACATCTTACTTGACATTTCGCTTGTCTTGACATCGTGCTCAACATATTTACTGCGTGCCATAATTTCAATTGGCATCAAAGTTGACACCCTGTTTTGTTTGTAGGTGGGCTCCAGGGAAGATATTTTCTGGTACTATGGAAAAGGAAGGAGGACAAGTTAACAGACCACCTGTTTTGGATGGGTGCATCTATGATTACTAGTAAGTACGCATGGTAGCATTTCTCAAGTCTATTGATAGTAAGACTTTGAAAGCTGTTCTCAAAGGTTGGGATCACCCTTTGATAAAGAATAAGGATGGGAAGGACACAACTGAGTTAAAACCTGAATAAGAGTGGTCTAAGGAAGAAGATAAGTTTGCACTTAGAAACTCCAAAGCCTTGAATGCCTTATTCAATGGGGTTGACAAAAACATGCTCAGATTGATAAATAATGGTATTGTGGCCAAGGATGCATAGGATATCTTGAGAACTACCCATGAAGGCACATCCATGGTTAGGATGTCAAAGTTGCAGCTGCTCACTACTAAATTTGAAAATCTCAAGATGAAAGATGATGAATCTATCCAAGACTTTCATATGAACATCCTTGACATTGAAAATGCTATTAGTACTCTGGGAGAAATGATGACTGAAGAAAAGCTGGTCAGAAAAATTCTTAGGTCCCTGCTCAAGAATTTTTATATGAAAGTAACTGCTATTGAAGAAGTCCAAGACATTAAGAACATGAAAGTTGAAGAAATTAGTGCGTCACTTCAAACCTTTGAAATGGCTATCAGTGACAAGACTGAAAAGAAACACAAGAGCCTTGCCTTTGTGTCTAACACTAGTAATGAACAAACTGAAGGTGACTTGTAAACTAATGAAGGAATTTCTGATTCTACGGTGCTTCTTGGGAGACAATTTAACAATATACTGAAGAAAATGGATAGAAGACGTAGACCTAATGTCAAGAACATGTCGTTCGATATTAGCAGAAACAGTGAATCTCAAAGAAGGGATAAAAATGATGATAAATCAAATCAAGGTAAAGGTATTCAGTCTCATGGTTGTGAAGGATTTGGTCATATCAAAGCAGAATGTCCAACTCATCTTAAAAAACAAAAGAAAGGCCTATATGTTTCCTGGTCTGACGATGATGAGCCTGAGAGTGAACGAGATGATGAAAATGCCAAACATGTTACAACCTTGATAGGAAGATGTTAGTCTAGTGATGAAGGGGTTTCATATGTGGAATTGGCTGATTCTTACAAAGAGTCTTGTGTCATACCCCATTTTTTGACCTAAGATACCACTAACACGTGTCCCTTAATCCTGAATAGTCTCTGACTTTTCAGAGAAAAATTCGGCAAAGAGGTATTTTAAAATGCCTCATTTTTGTTCTGATCCGGGCCCTTTTTGTTTATTACTATTAGTCCTGTTAATTTTTTTTTTTTATTTCAATTCATTTCCATCTTTTATTTTTCATTTTTTTTATCATACATTACCTTTATTTTTATTTCACTTTTTTAATTTAATTTTAGTATTTATCTGTTTTTTATTTATTTATTTTTTTATTTACATTATCTCTTTTTTATTATTTATTTATATTATTAGATGATAAGTTCCAAAATAGTCCAAATCCAAAATATGCAATCTGTAACAAACACACTTTCCTCCTCCCCAACCCACAAATTTTTTTTGCTTTTTTTATAACAAACCCTAATCCTAATCCTAGTCCTATAAAAAGCAACCTGCAACAACACAATTGACACACAATTTTATCCAACAACATAATTTTCACACACAAACATTCCAAAAGAACCTGCAAACCAAAACCTAGCCGCCGTAATTTACAATAGGGTTCTGAAGCATATTTTCTTTTCAATCCCAAGTTTCAGTTTTTCCTTTATTTATCCTTTGCACTCACGCTGTCATAGTTGTTGTTGCTTAATTCCATAATATAAGTTTCATATCCTTTATTTTTATGCAAAATCTATTAAGTATTTAGTAGTGTTACTTTCGATTGCTCCTGCTATACTTTTATCATTCTATTTCAAACTAAAATTCTTTATTGCCGATGTAATTGTTCTGCCATGTTATTACCCAATTCCCTTATTTCATATTATTACACTTTCTCATTTATTTTTGTTTTTGATACAATACACTTTCTTACTTTAAATTCCAATTGTGGATCATTGCTGCTACTGCTGTCGTATTATACATATACTCTAATTGTTGCTGCGTGGCTGTTTGGTTTCCATTTCCAATTGCTTTGAATTGTTTCTGGCCACTGCTGCTTATTTTATTTAGAGAATCCATCAATTGACAGGTGTTGCCGTGGCTGTTCTATTCCATTCCAATTGCAAGGTTGTGGCTACTCTACAGAGTTAAAGAGATCCGGTGGCCCTTTGCATTTCTTTTTTTTTTTTAATTTCTTCCTCATGCATTTTTGCTATAAGCAAACTTCCTCGACTCAAAGGCAGTACCATTTTTGCTGTTATTTACAACACTCGTGTTTCTTTTCACCACATTGTTCTTCCCATG
>Ga0228710_1004952_pt1 | contig 20905 bp, 16 predicted proteins | sample MedpolnodulmetaG_FD_177995 | JGI IMG/M metagenome (GOLD analysis project Ga0228710, IMG submission 177995) | Root nodule microbial communities from Medicago polymorpha collected in Santa Monica, California, United States - pink nodules | ecosystem: Host-associated > Plants > Roots > Nodule... | reverse complement strand
CACAATAATATTAGTATAACATCGTATATTTTTTTAGAAAATCTAGATATTATATTAATATTAATATGTGTGCAAAACAAAATTTATTTCATGTCAACAAAATATAGCTATATAGATATTAATATACATATTACATGTATTTTTTTTTAGTTTTTAAGTGGTCGAGTCATCTATTCAATCCAATTTAATTTGGTTAAATATCTATAAAAAAATTAGTCTTAAGACCGAGTCATCTAACCGAGTTATTCGGTTTAATCCGATTCAGTCATGCGGTTCAACCAGTGACTCAGTGGTTCGACCATTAACTCAGTGACCCAGTACCCTTACCGAGTCGATGACCGAGCCGAGTTTTAAAACTATGGTTATTTGCATAGCTGAGACATTTGACCAATAGCCACTAGGCCCTGACGTTTGTGCCCCTGACATGTCACAACCTGCGTTTTGCATTTAATTAATTTTTTGACACCTCCAAACTATCGGACAATATTTTCACTTTTGATTCCCTAAAAAGATTTTTAATGATAAATGATAGGGTGTTAATTTCTTTTTACAAAAAAATGATAGGATGTTAATTGTTACCTCTCTTCTAAATTATAAGTCATTTTAAAGGAGAAATGTGTCCTAAATTATACTTCCTTCAGTCTCAAATGTAAGAAACAAAAAAATAAACTTGGTGGTCTCAAATATAAAAAATAGGAAAATGCTAGATATCAAGAATGATTTTATCAAGAAAGATTCAAGAATGACATGGCACAATAATCACCCTTAGATTTCAGTCTCACTTATTAACCTTTCATAAAAAATAAAAAAAAATACATAACACCCACCACCCCATGATTTCCGGCCAGGCAAAGATTTTATTGGCTAACATTAATTTTAGGACAATTTCTTGATAAAATCTAAGGGTGATTATTCTGCCATGTCATTCTTGAATTTTTCTTGATAAAATCTTTCTTGATGTATAGCATTGCTCTAAAAAATAAAGTATAGTAAATGAACCTATTAAATGCCACAATTCTAAATTTATCCTCATTAAACTCACCCCATTAATGTCTTTAATACTCCAAGACAAGGATAAAATTAAAAAAATATCACTTTTTATAATGACTTAAATGTGGTCAATCCAATTTCTTAATATGTGTGCATTTTTTTCTCTCTTACTTTTGAGATCGGAGGGAGTAAGTTATTTTACAATATCATTGAAACATTGAATGTTATTTTTTTTCTACTGTACACCAACTATTTATTAGTTTCTCTTCTTTCAATTTTTTAACTTTTTTTTTGACAAATTCAATTCTTTAACCTATCTTTCATATACCATTAATGAAGGATAATTTTGTAAAAAGATTTATAATTTATTTTTCTCATACAATATTAATTATATTTCTTAATTTATGTGAAATAATTAAAACATCATATAATTTGAGACGGAGAAAGTAATATTTTTAACTCTAACTTATCTAATATCAACGATGGACCGAAAGAGAAGTTGGATATCGTTAAATGAGGTTAGATAATTATAATACCTAGTGTGCGTTTGATTTGCTGAACAATATGTACAGGACAAAACAGCACAACGGCTAGAACAACAGAAGACAAACTTTTATGGTATTGAATAATTTTTTGTAACAAAAGTTATTGTTGTATTTTAGATAAATTGTACGTAGGACAAAACTTGTGTCGTGGTTTAGTAAGGGACAAAAAATTATGTTTTTGTCATGTCTCAAAAACAGGGTCGTTCCGGTAAAATCGGAGGCTATGTTCATATATCAAAAATGGACCCCCTTATGGAAAAACAAGATTTTTTAAGCAATAGTAACCATCTATTTAAGTTGCAAATAACATTAAAAATAGAAATTATAATTAAGTAAAAGTAAGTATGTATGGAAAGGATTAACTAACTTGTGTTGAATTTCACTAACCACTAATTGTTTTGATGTTAAAAATTGGGTTCGTTTTTCGTAATAAAAAGAAACGCCAAAAACTTAAGAAGAATCATCACTTTGTTTAGTGTAAAATAGGTCTTAAGTATATTGGTTGTTGTTGCTTAAATACAATGTCTTTGATATCTAAATAGTGACAAACATATATTAATATTGGAAGAAAAAAAATAGTAGCAAAATAGTACTAGCATGCATGATTAAACTTGAAACAATAGAAAAAAATACTAATTATTTAACGAATTTAATTTGTGTTGTTAATGGAAATAGATGACAAAAAATTCAAGATATATAGTAGTTTTCTACATTCATAGATAACTCTGAAATGCATATTAAATTGTAATGGCCTAATAGTTGTGTATGTAATTGAGACTTTTATATTTGGTTCAAATTGACACATGTTCAAGATTGAACCTCAAGACCAACGACTCAAGTGCACTCTATTTTATTACTAAACTAGTACACGATGTCTATTGATTTTTTATATTTTATTATATATACCTAACACTTTTGAGTGCTATATTAAAAAAACTGAGGTTCCTAAGATTGCGAGGCTCGGCACCGTAGCTCGCCTTGCACATGTCAAGGGTCGGGTTTGTCTTGAAACAGTTTTACAAATCAAACCATGCACAACTGAAGTTGTCATGTCATATCCTTTATTTTTTAGCGGATCAAACCTACCCTACAATTCATAAACCTAAACACCAAACGATGGACCGAAAGAGGGAGGTTGAAGTCCAACCGATAATATAAGAAAATGATTCAAAATATAATAGGTCTAATTTCATTTGATGTGATATAAAGTAATTCAACTTAACGTGTTTAGTCAACAATTCTACCATGAAAATAAGATATTTCGTTGGTACGAAGAATGCTTATGCAATGCCCGAAAGGGGAGACAAGTAACATTTGTTTACCTCACATTTTGAACTTTGATTTTCCTAACCAACAATAAACTATTTCACAATTTTTTCCAGGTAATAAACTATTCACAATTGAGATCACAATAAACTAATTTCAATTGGAATTACAAAACAACATATAAATCACAAGAGTTGTCAATTGTTTTAGACCATTATTATCATTCAAATAAAAGTAAAAACAAATTCAATAAATAAATTTGGGTTTGTCTAATATGTGCAATATTGCACGTGTTAAAGCAATTAAAAGTAGTAATTTTTTTATTGAAAAACAACATTAATTTATTAAAAAATTACATATTTAATATAAAATGAACAAGTTTAAAGATAAAGTTACTATTTTAAAGTTCTTAACATGTGCAAATTTGCACATGATAGAAAAACTCAATAAATTTATATTATCATATTTAACTGCTTTCCTAAAATACTTTTGAAACAAATTCAATAAACTAAATCAACTATAACTTAGTTCGTGAAAGCATGAATTTCGTATGTACTTTATTCCAACACTATTTATTAGAGAAACATTTCACTCAATGAAAAGAAGTAGAATTTCAATGGGTTCGAAAGAAGAAAAAAAAACTATGAGAGTAACATTAGTAAATTCTATTGCTTCTAATAGAATGATCTATTATATTCTTTTTTATCAACGTCTCAGCGTCTCTAATCAAGCTTTTTAAGGACTAATTTGATGCGTTGACACTTCTTCAACAACGACTCTTTCATTTTCTCCTATATAAGGACTTAAGAAGTTGAAGAAATACAAGACTTCTGTTATTTTACAGGTGCCCTTACTTTGTCAAATTATATACCACACAAACACTTAGAGAAATTTTTACAAACTTTTATATCTTAAAATTATTTGGGTTTGTCTAACATGTGCAATATTGCACATGTTAAAGCAACTAAAAGTAGTAATTTTTATTGAAAAACAACATTAATTTATTAAAAAACTACATATTTAATACAAAATGAACAAGTTTAAAGATAAAGTTACTATTTTAAACTTCTTAACATGTGCAAATTTGCACATGATAGAAAAACTTAATAAATTTTGAAACAAAATCAATAAACTAAATCAACTATAATTTAGTTTGTGAATGCATGAATTTCCTATGTACTTTATTCCAACACTATTTATTAGAGAAACATTTCACTCAATGAAAAGAAGTAATATTTCAATGGGTTCGTAAGAAGAAAAAAAACTATGAGAGTAACATTAGTAAATTCTATCATATTCTTTTTTATCAACGTCTCGGCGTCTCTGATCAAGCTTTTTAAGGACTAATTTGATGCGTTGACACTTCTTAAACAACGGCTCTTTCATTTTCTCCTCTATAAGGACTTGAGAAGTTGAAGAAATACAAGACTTCTGTTATTTTACAAGTGTCCTTACTTTGTCAAATTATATACCGCACAAACACTTAGGGAAATTTTTACAAACTTTTATATCTTAAAATTTCTTGTATCAGAAGTCATTTGAACTTATACTTCTTACACCCTGATTGTATATCAAGTGTAAACAACAATATCTCTTTTATTTGATTAAACCTAGAGTATAGAAGTCTTTTTCTTGTGCGATTGAGCAAAGGAAGTCTCTTACTTGTGTGTTTAAGCAAATTATAATCTTTTGTGATTACGGTGAAAATTTCTTGCAAGTGCAAGGGGACTGAACTACTCTCGGTTGGTGGGAGAAACCGGTATAATTTGATTATGTCGTCTCTTTTTCTCCTTTCTCTTTGCGTTTAATCTAACTTCACTACATAACTCTGTTTCAGACTCTGATAAGAACTCTACTTTTGATCAGACTCTGAACTATTTTTTTATAAACACTTAGAAAAATTTATGAAAAAGAAAACACAATTCAACTCACTTATTGTATTTTTCCCACCTTCAATCACAAATTCATGCATAGATGAAAATTCATCCTTGTAGATCAGCTGCCAGCAAGATAAGTATTGGAGAAGACGGATTAAATCATTCAATTGAGTTAAAAGTTATTTAAAAATTCATAGATTTTAAAGTTAAATGATATTCATTGACACCAACTTATTTAAAACGTACACTATTTAAAACATATGTAAATATATATTATTATTTTTACAAATTGTAAATATATATTATTAAACATATACTAACAAATGTCTAAATTGTATAAAATTTTGTATACATGATCATCTACATAATGTAAGATGACCCAACAATTGAATTGATTTAAATTAATTGCTTTCTAAAAAATATATTGAAGGTGTAATTGTACTAAATCTGACACCTGACTTTAATGGGATGCTTACTAAATAAATATTTTCCGATTAATCAAAAATAGTCCGAAGAATATTAATAATTCACTTCAAATCCAACTGCAAAGCAGATATCATATGTATAATGCGCCCACCACAAAAGAATCTTCATTTTTTTGACAAACACCACAAAAGAACCTTCAAAACTAGATAACGATTTATTGGCTTCATTCCTCGGAAGGTTTTTATTTTTATCCTTCCTACTAGACAAAAAAGGAAAGACATTTTTTCCACGTGTGATTGGTGCATAAATTGACTATATGTAGCATCAATAATTTGGAGTATAATTTTTTAAGGAACCTTTGGTGGTTGAATAGCTGCCTAGTATGTGTTGTCTTTACATGAAATGCTCCAGAAAGACATGTGATTAATTTGCCTATAATTTTAAGATAAAGAAAATAATTGTTTTATAATTTAGGATGGAAGGAGGATAAAGTTATGAAAGTATATGAAATCTTTCAAAACGAAATGAAAGTATATGAAATATTAAGCAACACACGCGTGCACACACATATATTGTTTAATGGCTAAGACTTCTCATATAGCTTGTAAAAATTGTGTTCGATTCAAAGTGTTTATGGTTTTAATGATGTGCCTTTGTATGAAGACCATGTAGCTATAGCAACATTTGCAGCCATGAAAAGTGGTGTTTTTGTTTCAACTTCAGCTGGAAATGATGGACATGCCCTCAAAACTCTTCACAATGGAACACCTTGGGTTATAATCGTGGCTGCTGGAACTATGGATAGAGAATTTCAAGGGACTCTAACACTTGAAAATGGTAACAAAATTTTAGGATTGTCACTTTATATAGGAACATTTTGTAAACATAACGTTCATATTGTTTTCATGGATTTATGCAACAATGTTAATGAGTTGGAAAAAAAAATTACAAACCAAGATTGTGTCATATAATGGCAAGAATGGAACTAATCTTTTTGATGAAGTCAATAATTTGAATGCGACAAAAGTTTTGGGAGCTGTTTTGATTTCAAATGTCTCAGCTATTGACTTGAAAATAACTCCCAAAACTTTTGCTACATTCAAGTTATTGACTTGATCAAAAAGACTAGTTTCATTTTTGCTTAACACACCGCAATCTTGGTTTTTACTTTTTTTCAACTCCTTAACATTGTAGCACAAACTCATGAAAACAATATGTTTAGAAAATATTATTCAGAGTTGTTTTGACTATTTAGAGAAGTTACCAATGCCGGAGAGAGATAGGTGATTTATGTTGCTTTACCCCCTCTAACCACTTTTGGTTTTACCAATGTAATATTTTTTTTTTAGATTCCGTCCTTGTAAAATTAAGATTCTTTAGAAATAGTCCCTCGCCTATCTGACTGTGCAAGAAAGCTGAAGTGGCACGTCGAGTCAACATTTTTGGATGACGTGGCGCACTGACTGTATAATTAATTTTGTTTTTCACTTTTTTATTTTCATTTATATTAATTTAAACCATAAAAAACAATTTTAAAAAAACTGAAAATTAATTTTCAAAAATTTTAAAAATCCAAAAATCAGAAGAAAAAAAAAATCTAGAAAATCAGTTTTTTTTTAAATTTAAAAAATTCGAAATAAAATCATAAAAAATCCAGATATTTTATTTGAAATAAAAAAAATTAATAATTTTGGAATTCAATTTTCAAAATAAAAAAAAATACAAAGATTAGACAAAGGAATTCGAAATTTTAAAAAAAATATCAGATTTTTTTTCGAAATAAAAATTTTTATATTTATTTTTTAAAAAAATCCAAAAATTATTTTAATTTTTTTAAAATTCAAATTATAATATCAAAATTACATTTCGAAAATTATATAGTTTGAAGAAAAAAAATCGATTTTATTTTAATTTTCAAAAAATTAACTTTAGAAAAAATTAAGATTTTTTTTATGGAAATACGAAGATTTTTTTTTAAAAAAAAAATCTGGAACTTAATTTTAAAAATAAAAAAATTATATAATATTATATTTTTTGATTTTCTTATAATTTATATTTGGATTTTTTCGAAAATTTAAAAATATATTAAGTTGAGATTTTTTTCTCTAATTTTTTTGATTTTTTAAATTTTAAAAAATTAATTTTCAGATTTTTTTAAACTGTTTTTTATTTCTAATTTAATATAAATGAATTTATATTATTTTAAAAAAAATTAGCCACAAATGCCCTGTATACCCATAAAAAAATGAAAAACAAAATTAATTATATAGTCAGCACGCCACGTCATCAAAAAATGCTGACTCATCATACCACGTCATCATTTTTGCACAGTCAGATTAACCAGGGTCTATTTTTGAAGAATTTTGCTTTTATAGGGACAAAATCTATTTTTCTTGTAGGGGGCAAAATCAAAAGTGGCTTATATTAAAAGGGAGTAATGCACCGTTAACCTTAATATTAATTTCTCACTTGACTAAAATGATTTAGTAGGATTGACTGTTATGTTTTTGATATATTATTTTGTAAGAATTATAATTTTGTATCATTTGCACGGACCTTTTAAGAAAATTATATCATAAAATATCATTTATCGATGACTTTTCTTGTCTTATGCGCTCTATTTTGATGATGCTGAGAAGTGCACCCGTATTTTTTTTTTCTTTATCACATATCCGTTTTATTATAAGTTGTGGTCTAAACTCCAAAGTTGTATGGGGATTGAATGTTTTTAGCAGATTCATAGGTTCATCCTTTTTCTTTTTTTTCCGCAACATTCTCGAGTAATAAGGGGAAATAAGTGTAAAAAGGTGAGACATGTTGTACGATTGAATCTAGCGTGGTCTCTTTGGATGCTCAGGGCTTGTTTGGTTCAACGAAAAGGAGGGGCGGGGAGCGAAATATCTATCTATTTATACTTTTATACTATATTGTAGAGTAAATTTGAAATTTGAGTTGTTCTTGAATAAATATTATGATTATGTAACACTCTTAAAAAAACTCAATGATCTCTTATTCAATCAAATTTTAAATTAGAATGGTGATGACGTGACATTCTAAGAAAACTTCTCATTCTCTCTTATTTTATCCAATAGTCAAATTTTGAGATGTTCAAATGTAGAATCTTAATAAGCACAAATAAATATCAATATTCAACAACACAATTTACAAAACTAGACAAGCTCAAACCAAACGTAATTGCAATAAAACATACTAACATTAAAGAACAATAGAACAATTTTCGACTAGTCTTTATTTAGTTCTTAGTCGAACTTCGGATTATCAGAGCCCTTTTTCCATGAGAACCAATCAACCAGCGGTTTAACAAAAGGGGACGACTTACATATGGTTCCATACACACAGTTCAACATGTGCTTCATGTAATTTTAATTAAACGACATCGTTTAAAACAACTAAGGAGGTGTTGGTTGACACGTGATTTAACCCAATTTAGTACGGAACAACATAAGTCACTGTACATAAGTATTTTCCTTAACAAAAAAGTCATCTATAAAAATGTTATATTGTTGATATTATTAAAAAAATATCAAAATTTATATTTATTTATTTATTAAATTTATTGTTAAAAATAAATATAATTTATTACCTCTCAAAAAATAAATAAAATTTATTACAATTTAAATTTGACAAAACTAAAATTTGATAAAAAAACGTAGCTTAAAATTTACACTTTAGTCGATTAATAATGGTGGCATGATAAAAGGGTAAAGTAAAGTAAGAAAGAAAAAGCCTGCGTTGTCCCTTTGCGTCCATCCAATTCCAATGTTGTAATCAACGAAACAGTCTCAGGTAGTGTGTGGACTCATCCTCCAAACGCCGTCACCGGAGAGGAAGAAGAGCATCTCAGCCACCACCACCACCGCCACTCTTCACCGGAGTAAAACTTCCATTCTTCCTTTCATCTTCACCTTCTTCTCTCCACCTCCACTTCAAACACCAACAACAGCTTTCTAGAACCTTCTCGTAAGTTCCCAAACCCTAATTTTCAATTTCATTTTTTTTACCTTTTTCCGTACTTCCTAGGGTTTTTACTTTTTCTATTTTTTTGGATGAATTTCATGATTCATTTTTTGGTATTTTATCTAGAAAAAGTGCGAATGAGTGTTCTTGGGGCATTGGTTAAGTTAATAAATATAATATTTTTGTGGTGGAAGTTGTTGATTCAACTTTCTAGAAGCTTAAAATTTGTTGTTTTTAAGACAAAATTTATACTTTTAGCTTTTTTAATTAAGGTCCTTAGGGTTCTTGGTAGCGTGACCCTTTTATTTATATGTATTGTTTTGGTTGTTTGTATTTAGTATTGGAGTTACTACGATTTTGGTCTTTGAATGTGTGAGGTGCTGTAATTATAGTTCCTGAATGTATCGAAATCGCAAACACCCTCAAGGGACTATAATGACAACGCCTCACGCATTCATCAGCCAAAATGGCTATCTTCCAGTTTTTTTGTCATTGGCATTGTGTTGATATAAGAGTGCAAAATTACAACTTTGTGAAAAATGTTTTTGTTTGTGGTTAGGAAAGTGTGATTAAGATGGCTTGGATGGAAGAAAATGATGGGAATGGAAAAGAAAAGGAGTTAGGCGGAGAAAATGGTTTTTTGAAAGTGAAAGAACCATCTGTTAGTGCTGGTGGAGATGATACTGTTCCAGGGAATAAGAGATCTGAAGTGAAAGACGATATTTCTTTTGCCAACATTTTGCGTTCGAGGAACAAGTTTACAGACTCTCTTGCTTTGTATGAGCGTGTTTTGGAGAGTGATGGTGGAAATGTAGAGGCCCTTATTGGAAAAGGGATATGCTTGCAGATGCAGAATATGGGTAGGCTTGCTTTTGATAGTTTTTCAGAAGCTGTTAAGTTGGATCCTCAGAATGCTTGTGCTCTCACACATTGTGGTATTCTTTACAAAGAAGAAGGTCGCTTGATGGAGGCGGCTGAGGTATGTACATGCTAGATGACTAGTTTTTTATTTTTTTATTTTTTTTTTATGATGAAATAGCATGGTATTTTTGTTTTCTAATTCCATTTGTAGATGATACAGCAGTGCTTTTGCCGCATGGAAAAGCTTTCTTGTTCTTATATAAACCCTATATTAACCGACTTAGTGGTGACTATAGATTTTATTTCTTGATTGCGTCCATCTTACATAACTTTCTAGGTTTTATATATTAGATTGAGTGAGGCATACACCCTCCGGTCATTATTATAAGCAAAAATTAACATTTTAGATTCATTCATTAAATGACGTATGTAGTCTTTGTTACAGACTACATACATCATTTAATGAATGAACTTAAAATGTTGATTTTTGCTTATAATAATGACTGGAGGGTGTATAATACAATTCTAATGAGTATGATTGGTATCTGATTATGCCTTGAATATGTGCTTATTAATGTAGTTTGTATAGTCTTTTTTTAACATAAAACACATAGGAAACTTTTTGAACAGACTGATAAAAAATAGATTGAAGTTCTGTGAATTACTTAGTAAGGGCACTTGGTGTCAGCATCCTTGATATTTATATGCATAAAAGAATCGATACATTATTACATTTTAGTTTTACAAGACAACAATAAAGAGTTGAACTATTCCCTATGAATCTAATATATTCAACTATGCATTGACTCCCATAAATCCTGGCAATACATTATTGACTGTAATATTGAAAATATGCAAGTTACATTGCATAAAAACCTAATACAATCAAATCATGCGCGGTTCCCTTGTAAATCCTTGCAGTGATATATGTTGCTAATTTCAGCCCACTTAGATTTAAATGAGAAGATTCTACATATCATAGCCATCATGATGCCTGATTGCTTGTCACCTTGATACGAGTTCAATACAGTGTTGATTATGTTTGTCCATACTGAAATCAAGAACCTGAAATAGTCATAGTCATGATTTACATACAAGTGTAGAGAATCTTTTCCTATCCACCTCCATTCAGTTCCTTAGTACCTATGTAGAAGCAAAGAATTTTCTTCGAGGATTTGCAGTTTGCACTATAATATTGAAGAACAGAATGGTATAGGATGATAGAATATAATAGAAACAAAGACAGGGGGAACCCGTTACCCACTCTTTCTTAACCAACAGACCTTTCATTTTCCCATATGCAGCATTATTGTCTACTGGATAATAGATCTGCTAACTTGCTTTTCTTTCAGAACTTCCATGCAGTTCTTGACTGGGGAATGCATATACTTAGACTGCCAGCATACTTTATTTGATATGTTTAGGAACATAATGGGATGTATTTTAATGGATTAGACATAATGTTACCACGGATTGATTTTTTAGTGCTATTTATCGTTAGTGTCATGGTAGTTAAAAGTGGGCGTTGGTGTGTAAGATTGCATTTTCTTATGATTTTTCCATCGTTGAGCGATCCTGATTCACAGGAAAATCTTGACTGAGGAGAGAAGATGAAATCGCGAGCTTGAGCAATGGAAAATTCTGTGGCTGTCTTGAATGGAGCTGACAGTCATGGTTGACCAAGTCCTCTTCCCATGGAGAGCCTTGTTGAGCTTAAGGAAATGCTGAAGCATGCGCTGAAAAGGCAGAATTTTGGTTGCGACCAAGAAAGAGCAGAGAGTGCAACCCCTTTGATCAAGAAGAGTGTCGAGGGATTGGCATAACTAAGAAGTTGATGGTCAACAGGTGCAGATACACGATGATGAGTCGAACAAGTTGGAGGTAAAACCTTCTCGAGAGAAGACCTTGTCACAGCAACAGAAAAACATTTCTGAAGCAGATAGCCACTAAGAATCTTGTTCTTGGGCAAGGCAGAAGGGTGATGTGGACCATTCCCTTGGCTTGGGTGTCAATATGAAGCACGGATACGGATACGGACACTGGACACGACACGAACACTGATACAGCTAATAATTTGAAAAATCACATAATTCAGTGTAATTACAAGTGTCGGTGTCGGACACGACACATGTCCGACACCGAGACACGCCTAATCCGGGGAGTGTCCGTGCTTCATATCATCAAGGCAAGAAACAAGGCTAAAATTATATCACGACTGAAAACAATGCTGGAAAAATAAGAAAAATGCAGAAATCATGGTACCATTGTAGAATATGGAGATGACCCATTTGTCGATATCGAGACGGAAGTCAAAACTTGGAGCTGGCTGAAATGATGACTGAAGAAGAGAAACAAGAATCACAACCAAAATTGACCCACCCAAAGCCGTTCTTGGAGGTTTTGGGGAGAACAAACAAAGAGGGGAAAAATGGGTATTATGCAAGTTGGGTTTATTTTTATATTTCATGGGTAAGTCTCAATATGCTGATAGTATCTGATGGGTCCATGAAAAGAGGGTCTTAAGCTATCCTAATTGAAGACCAAAATTCATTGGGCCTAATCCAAGGCACATCTAGCCCAATTCATAATTCGGGCGACATGCTCATGTTTCCATAACACCTTTTATTTACTGACCAGGTTGTTCACCAAGTTCACTGCCAAGTTGAACTTGCCTCTATGGTGTTTGGGAAAGATTCATCATCATTGGAAACAACAGTGGTTTGGCAACTACTACAGGAAAGTGCAGATTGATCGGATTCAAAAAGAATTTTGTACCCCTTTGCACCCAGCTGGCTTATCAACTTCACAACAGTGGGATCCCAGGGGAAAGTTTTATTTTTTCATCAACTATTAAACATGCTGGAATTTAGTATATTGCAACATTGAGGACAAGGTTGTTTTCTAGGGGGTGTATTGTTAGGATATAGAATAAAAGGGAGTTCAAGTAGTAAACAGTTACTTCGAGGAATATTTGTATAAATAGGAGGATAAAAGGATAGAGGGAAAAGTATTTTGAACATTTAGTAATTGGTAATTTAGTGGCTCAGAAAGAGAGACCCTTGGAGGAGGGATCACTCTTGGTTCCTATTTTGTAAAAGTATTCTCAGTCTGTCAATAAAATTCTTCTTTCTTTTCAATTTGAGTTCTGGGTTCCTATTCCTAACCATTGTGGCCCTCCATATCACCCCTCTGATCTTATACTTGTCTATAAATATTTTCAACTGATGTCTCACCTTTTCCCTTAAAGATAATTTTTTTCCTTTTCATAATCATTATTAAATATAAAAGAAATTTTAGCCCATTAAAATATTAATAATTAAACAACTACAAAATAAATGTCTGCATTCTTGAATTTCATTATATTAATATCCATTAACTAATCATATCATATTAAAATATATTTTAATATTTTCAGTAGGATCTTACTATCTGTGTTATGATTCTGCGATTTCAATCTCGACTCTTCTTCCCTATCCCAAGTAAAATCGCAAAGCCTTGGTTAGAGCATTATTAGGTATGCATAGCTCAATGTAGGTTTCCTTAGTGTCACATTTGTCCTTGTCCGTGCTCCGTACCACAAAGTTTGACAGTTTACCTTGTTATACACTTACGCATACTCCCATGATAGTTGTAACCAAAGAAAATATTCCGATACTAGTTGATTTCAGAAGTATGCTAACAATCTGCGTTCTAGTTGTCAAGAAAGAGGAAGCATCTCAACTATACACTAAGATGAATATAGTATATATGAAGACACAATATCCCAATTACTGCATATACATGATTCATTGAACGTAGACATATGATACATGATTCTAATAGAAGCTATCGCTGATAATCAAATGATTTTCTTGGAGCAGTCATATCAAAAGGCGTTACGGGTGGATCCTACACACAAAGCAGCTGCTGAATGCTTAGCCATTGTTCTAACGGATATCGGTACCAACATAAAGCTTGCAGGAAACACTCAGGAGGGTATTCAAAAATATTTTGAAGCTCTAAAAATAGATCAACATTATGCGGTAATTCTATCTCAATCCTTTTCCTGCATTTTTCCTTTTTATTAAATCCATTTTAAATAATAAGTAAATCTGCATAATATGAATGTTTTTTCTTTCTATCTGTCCTTGCAGCCAGCATACTATAACCTTGGCGTGGTCTATTCTGAAATGATGCAATATGACATGGCCCTGACTTTCTATGAAAAAGCTGCATCAGAGAGGCCTATGTATGCTGAAGCATATTGCAACATGGGTGTCATTTATAAAAATCGAGGGGATTTGGAAGCGGCTATTACTTGTTATGAGAGGTACACGATATATCTAGGGCTTGCACTTCTCTTGACAAGCCAAGTCATGCTTGCAGTTTTTTTGTTTGTTTTTGTTTAGTGATGATTAGCTTATTTTGTGTTCAAAGTAGCTTATAATCAAAATATTATCAAGAGAGCTTTTGGGAAACAATGATTTTCCCTAAAAATTAAGGGTTTGTCTCTGTATTTTAACTAGAAGACGAGTGAAAATTGTATATAAAATTATGTTTTTCAGTAAGAAAAATGAAAACAATGTCAAAAAGCTAATTTAGTGCTTTTCTTAGAAGGTAGATATAATAATATTTGAAAAAAAGCTCTTGTAAAGTTTTGTTGTAGAACATTTTTTAAGCTTGCTTGTCTTAGCTTAAAATGGGGATTCTATGATAATACTATTTTTTTGGAAGAAACAAGGTTGTTTGGTTTGAGGAGTTTTTTTCTGCCTAAATTTTAGGTTTCTATTTTTACTGCTAAACTGTCCTTATTTTCATTCTGATTCTTGTTTCCCAAATTTTTACTGGGAACAGTGAAAACAGTTCTTTCATGTAAAATCTTTGAAAACATAAAAAGTGAAAACAAGAGGGCAGTTTAGTTATTAAAAGGTAAATACAGAAATGTAAACAGATAATGTATTCTCAAACCAAATAGCCGTACTATTTTTAGCTTTTAAGAAAAGGATGAAAAGACTTTCTTGAAGTTTTTTTTTTTTCAATTACATAATTGTCATAATTTTTTTCAGAGATACCTTCTAACTTTAAATGAACACATTTTCTTTAGAAGAAGCACAAACAAATGGACTTTAATCTAATTGAAACATGCACTTAATGACCGGACGTATGCTGTAAGCGTTCATGATCAATTACTGTTTTGTGGCAGGTGTTTAGCTGTTTCACCTAACTTCGAGATTGCCAAAAATAATATGGCTATAGCTTTGACAGATTTGGGAACAAAGGTGATACAAGCAGTGCTATTTTTTTTTTAGCAATTTTATATTTTTGAACAGCTTTTAGCAATTTTATTGACATTGTCCTCATGTATGACGTCCTCTATCTTTGTTTTTAAGAGGAAAATCATGAAATTGAAATACTTCTATTATAAATGTGAATAATAGTGTAATGGTAATATAATTGAAATGACGGCTTCTAGGTAATAATAGTGCAATGGTATTATCAACACGAGTAATAGTGCAATGTCCCTCTAGGAACAAATTTTAGGAAAACTCTTCTGACTTGAGACGTGCGGTAGTGCGGTTTGTGTTTGTGAATCAATGTTTTCTAATTATTTATTGTCTATAGTTTTTCACGGGTACCTTTCTTTCTTTCTTTCTATTCCTCATGTGCAATGAGATGCATTGACAACTCGATCATTTTTTCTTGCTAACGGAGATCAGGGTTTCTTTTTATATATAGGTTAAACTGGAGGGTGACATCAACCGTGGTGTGGCATTTTATAAGAAAGCTTTGTATTATAATTGGCATTATGCTGATGCTATGTATAATCTTGGGGTTGCTTATGGTGAGATGCTTAAGTTTGATATGGTATGTCTTGCACGCACATATGTGTATATTTCTCACATAATGCACCTGCATGTAATATATTAAGATACAGCTTTAATGTAGTATTAATTGCCGCTTTGGAAAATCTTTCTATACTACTCAGGCTATTGTGTTCTATGAACTTGCCTTCCATTTCAATCCACATTGTGCGGAAGCTTGTAACAATCTAGGCGTTATATATAAAGATCGTGACAACCTTGATAAAGCTGTAGAATGCTACCAGGTAATGACAATTGTGTCAGTTGTTTCAACCCTTGATGGGTTCATTGGATTGCATAGATTTTTGATAGCAGCATTTTTTTTGGTATTGCAGCTTGCTTTGTCAATCAAACCGAACTTTTCCCAGTCATTAAATAACCTTGGTGTTGTATACACTGTCCAGGTAAGCATTGTTCGATTTTTGAATTTTGAAGTTGATCAAATGTCTTCAGTTGCTAATTTAATTATCTTCTCTAATTTCTCCAGGGCAAGATGGATGCTGCTGCAAGTATGATTGAGAAAGCTATCGTTGCAAATCCGACATATGCAGAAGCATACAATAACCTAGGTATTTTTATTTTTTTATCCTTTCTGATACATTAGTTGTTTGGTCATTGTGATAAATCATGTTTGCTGTCTCTTTTTTGTTAGACTATTTTTGCTAAAACAGTAAAAGTCTATTGAATAGTTTTATAAGTAGAAATATTCAAAGATATTGGCCAAAAAACTGGTTACAGAGCTTATGTTGAAATGATATTACTTCTGCTAGGGAAGGGTGGCAAAAGTTGCTGTAGTAATACACCATTAAATGTTCTATGCATTTAAAATAAAAATCAAGTAATTGTGTTTCCATTCTTTGCACAGAAACTTCTGTATGGTATCCTTCCTTTGTCTGAAGATTTTATGAAACTTTGTTTCTCTTTGTATATGGTTACAAATATGATTTATTTTAAGGTGCCCAGTTGAAACCCTTACATTTGTTTTATGGTACACTTCATCTTTTCTATTCTTGTTATGCAGGAGTTCTTTACAGGGATGCTGGTGATATTGCTCTTGCAATTAATGCTTATGAACAATGTCTCAAGATTGATCCCGACTCTCGAAATGCTGGCCAGGTCTGGTGCACTATGGTTGAATGTTTTGTTCTTGTTAACTTGTGTGAAATTTTCCAAAGATTCTACGTACATCTGTCTAGTCATTGTTCATATAAAATGTGTATAGAAAGAATATGAAACTGTCATTATTTCTTAAAAGTTGCACCGGATACAGTGGAGTTGTTTAGAGAGACCGTATTGGTATTTTAACTTTTGAAGAACATTATTTTTATTTTTGGTTAGGATTTCTCTTGATCCTTCAACAATTACTCTGTTGTGCAAGCTGACGGGGAAATCATGCCACTCTAACTGATATTGAAGTGAACAGCAGATCTCTACTCATTCTTTCACTTCTTCATTTTGACTGTGAAAAAGGATGATGCACCGCTTTGAGCCGCGTTTGACCCGCATTGCACCACTGCATTGCGGTCCGCTTAGACCGCTTTTCACTTCTGACACGAGCCCGATGCGGCCAGACGCGGTGGTCGAGATTTTTCTACTCCGCTATAGCCGGCCGGCACTTTTGACAACAGAGGAATAACTCTTCTAAAAGCTTAAGCCAATAACTAAAAGTCCAAATATGGAGTTAATCACAGATGACCCAACTTAACAAGGGTTTATAGATAAATGACTTAAACACCACATAACCTCTTAATATTGTTGCTTAAATTTGTATTGTGATCTTCGTCTCTTATGTGCCGAGACTTTCCTTTTCACACACTTATACAATAAGCAACTTAAGGCTTCTCTCTGTCTCGCTCCTTCCTCCCCCCTCTATCCATATATATGTATATTTGGGTATACTATGATTATATATTGAGTGTTGAGTAAGTAACTTTGTGCAACCTTCATCCCTCATTGTGAATATGTTCTGTGTTTCTTTCATGGACACAAACTTAACTGTAGGCTGAGTCATGTTAAATTCACATCAAGTTTTCTTCTTATTTTGTTTTGCTTCTCTCTATTGCTAAAATCCTTTTTCTTCTGTGACTAATATTGCTAATAATTAAGCATTAGAAAATTTGATATTTATATTCACATTGATTGTGATAAAAAGTGTAGATGATTGGATTTTGTTCTTTGCAAGAATTACAAGTCTTTTGATTATTGAAGTTTTTTCTAAAGTAGTTGAATTCTAACGTACCTTAATGTGCAGAACCGCTTGCTTGCAATGAACTACATAGATGAAGGAAATGATGACAAACTTTTTGAAGCTCACAGGTAGCAGCTTTCTCCTACGAACTTTTGTACTTCTATCTGTATTATTAGTTGCATTTTATTGATTTAACTATCTATAATGTTTCATCAACTTCATTGATTCTTTTCTTTAAATTTTATGACATAGCATATAATTTTACTGTGTGGTGAGAGAAAATAGAACTTTAATTGATTTCCGGACCAACTTCATTGTTTTATGTTAATTGTTTGGTGACATGTAGTATAACTTCCTGGGATGACAAAATAAAAATACTTATCCTGTATCTGCTTGGTGCTGGTGGGGGAGGGTGTGTGCGGTGGAAGAGAGACATAATTTGTGTTTTTTTAATTAGCTGTGCCTGTTGATCATGTTGTTTATGGTGATGGTTAAGAAGAAAATAAGTAAAAAATGGTTAAAAGAAAGATACTTCTCTTCACCAGCTGCCTATTAAAAAACGAATGGTTGTATGGCATACATAAGCCATACCTTTCTTCTTTTATATCACAATGTCGGCTTATGTAATCTTGCTTTATATTTAGAAGTATATTTTTCTTCATGTTGTCTCCACAAGTAATGTTTTTTACGTGATCAATGAAATGCATGGTTTATAACTAGTTGCAGTTTCAATTGCTAAATTTTGTTAGCCATAATATTTTTATCTGCCGCAATTTGCTTTATGTGAAAAAGTAGAATGACAATTAGATTTCAGTCTTATGAAAATAACGTTTCCTTTCAGGGATTGGGGTTTGCGATTTAGGAGGCTATATCAACAATATACATCATGGGAAAACTCAAAAGATCCTGAAAGGCCTCTTGTGATAGGATATGTATCTCCTGATTATTTTACACACTCTGTGTCATACTTCATTGAAGCTCCCCTTATCTATCATGACTACGCCAAATATAAAGTGATTGTTTATTCAGCAGTTGTCAAGGTATCATTTACAATCCATGCGTGTGAAATCCTTCATATATTTCTTGTTCTTTTAATACATTTGGTAAATTTTCTAAGGTTTTGCATTGTGTTTGGGCATTACAGTAGCTACTTGCATAATATATTTTCCTGTGCAATCTAAGAATTAGAGGTTAAGTTTATCTGTACTCCACGGCAGGAACTGAAAAAAGTTTTAGTTGGTTAGCTTTCAAATTTGTTATGACTTGGATGTTTGTCTTTTTAGTTTTCTTTGATAGTAGAGATGTGAAACAAATATTAGAGGAGTTGGAGACTTTTTTTTCATGGTAACGGACAATGTCTTGTGCTCAGCGGTTTGAGAGCTTTTGGAAGAGAAAGTTTCTCAATCTTTGCGGATGATTATAGATCTAGGAAATTAATTTCTTCAGGAATGGTTGTCACCTTTTTTGAAGGAAATGTCACTTTTCAAGAATTTGCTTCTGGCCCATAGCTTCATATCTGTTGTGAGTCCTGTTTTCCGACTGTTAATTGGTATTCCAACATAGTATTGGAACGTACTCCCTCCGTTTCCTATTTTTTTCTTTTTTTGAATAGAAAACGTTAGTATTTTTTTCGCATTTACATAATTTTGTTGTTCCTATTTATCGTCGTTTTCAAAGTTCAATGCAATATTAATTATAGATTTGTCAACAATGCCCTTATTTATTGCAGAGAGAGAAATAGATGAAATGAAATCATAAATGATTAGGAGTATTATAAGCAAAAGAGAAATAGTGTTGTAAAAAATAACAAAATTTGTAGATTGTCTTGGTATGTGATATGTAAATAGGAACTGAGGGAGTAGTTAGATCTACTATGTATTTTTAAGTTGTAGTTCCTTATTCTGGTTTCATGTTTAAATCCATCGGAACTGTTATGCATGAGGTTTCAGTATTATAAGCTTACAGCTTTCACATTAGCAAATATTCAATAAGTTTTCTGGAGAAGCATCTACTTTATTATATTCTGACACTTGGCTTGCTGTTGGGAATGCTGAAAATATGTTATACTGCTTGGTTGGTAATCTTGTTGCCATTGGAAAACTAACCTTTAGTTGTCGTAAGCCATGTATGAAGTTGTTAGTGGTATTCTTTTGATGATAGAGATAATTGTTTTTTTTTTTTGCTATGGACATCCATTCAAACTGGTTCTCATACGATATTTAGGATCAAGTGTTAAAAGAACTTTATATTTCTATCGATTATTGTGGTTTACAAATGCTCAGGCTTGCTCTTGTAAATGCAAGATAAGCCATCTGTAGTAGCATCACAATTGGTCTGACCGTTTCCTAGATCTTGCCTTAGAAGGAGCTTTATAGCACCGGGCAGTTTATGGTTGCTCAGGCTTAGCACGACACACAGTCTTCAATATAATTTATCTTGACATAATTATAATTGTTGTTAACAATCTAACTGAGGTTTCATAATTTGTTTTCTGTTCAATATCTCCATTTGTTTTTCCATTTTGAAATTAATTTTCTTTTGATGTTGCAGGCAGATGCAAAAACCATTCGGTTTAGAGAGAAAGTCATAAAGAAGGGTGGGATCTGGAAAGATATTTATGGGACTGATGAAAAGAAGGTTGCTGATATGGTTAGAGAAGATCAAGTTGATATTTTGGTAGAACTTACTGGTCACACTGCAAACAATAAGTTGGGAATGATGGCATGTCGACCTGCTCCAGTTCAGGTATTTTTAACGAATCTGTATGTATGCTTTTTTCTATTGTTTTTCAGCTTACAGATTTTCTTATCCTTGCTTACTAAATATCACAGATATAGTTTTCCTTTTTATATTCCAATCTCTGTTTAGTTATATCAGTTTTTTTTTTTGGTTGTGAAAATGCAAATTAGTATTTTTTTTTTTCTTTTGTTGGGT
>Ga0228710_1004951_pt1 | contig 20907 bp, 10 predicted proteins | sample MedpolnodulmetaG_FD_177995 | JGI IMG/M metagenome (GOLD analysis project Ga0228710, IMG submission 177995) | Root nodule microbial communities from Medicago polymorpha collected in Santa Monica, California, United States - pink nodules | ecosystem: Host-associated > Plants > Roots > Nodule... | reverse complement strand
TTCATGATTTTTGTTTCTAATTTTTTTAATTTTAAAAAATATTTTTTGAATATTTTGGAAGAAAATTTCGAAAAAAATCTGAACTTTTTTTATTGAAATTCTGGAAAAAGATTATCTATTTAAAATTTAAAAAATCTTTTTTAAAAGTAATAAATTAGAAACAAAAATCATGAAGAATATAATTAAGAGCTTGTTATTCAACAATATAACATGACTTATATACCGATGCCAACCAATATCAATATCAATTGCATCTTGTTATTCATCTAGATTATATTTTCAAATAAAATAAAATTCTGAAAATTAATTTTTGAAATCAAAATAATTAGATAATATTATATTTTTGAAATTTTATATAATTTTCATTTAATTCGGATTTCTTTTTATAATTTTTTCGGAAATTTCGATATATATTAATTTTTCCAAAATTGTTTTCATTTTTTTAATTTTTCCATAATTTGTTTCATTTTTATTAATTTTTCCAGAAATCTAGAAATATAAAAAAAATGAAAACAATTATGGAAAATTTAATATATATCGAAATTTTAGAAAAAAATTATAAAAAGAATTCTGAATTAAATTAAAATTATAAAAAAAATTCGAAAATATAATATTATATAATTATGTTGATTTTGAAAATTAATTTCCAGAATATTAATTTATTTGAAAATATAATCTAGATGAATAACTTGATACTATGGATATTGATATTGGTTGACACTAGTATATAAGTCATGTTATACTCTTGAATAACAAGCCCTTAATTATATTCTTCATGATTTTTGTTTCTAATTTTTTTAATTTTAAAAAATATTTTTTGAATATTTTGGAAGAAAATTTCGAAAAAAATCTGAACTTTTTTTATTGAAATTCTGGAAAAAGATTATCTATTTAAAATTAAAAAATCTTTTTTAAAAGTAATAAATTAGAAACAAAAATCATGAAGAATATAATTAAGAGCTTGTTATTCAACGATATAACATGACTTATATACCGATGTCAACCAATATCAATATCAATTGCATCTTGTTATTCATATAGATTATATTTTCAAATAAAATAAAATTCTGGAAATTAATTTTTGAAATCAAAATAATTAGATAATATTGTATTTTTGAAATTTTCATTTAATTTGGATTTCTTTTTATAATTTTTTCGAAAATTTCGATATATATTAATTTTTCCAAAATTGTTTTCATTTTTTTAATTTTTCCATAATTTGTTTCATTTTTATTAATTTTTCCAGAAATTTTTCATTTTTAAAAAAAAAATTATAAATGTCACGTGTACCCATAAAATAAATAAAAAACATAATTAATTATACAGTCAGCGTGTCACGTCATAAAAAAATGTGACTAAGCGTGTCACATCAGCGAAAATGCACAGTCAGATGACGTAGGGGGTATTCCAAAACAAATTGTTTTTACAAGAATCGAATCTATTTTTTTTACAGAGAACAAAACCAAAAGTGTCCGATATTACAGGGAGTAAAACTCTATTAACCTAAATTAAAATTAAAATTATTTTAAAATCAAATTAATTATTTAAGTAAGATATTATTATCTTTTTTGTCAATTAATCTAGTGCCCAAAGCTCACATATTTTTAAGGGTTAAATATGTTTTTATCCCTATAAATATGTCAATTTTTCGTTTCAATCTATATAAAATTTTCCTTCAACTTTTAGTCCCTATAAAATTTTCAATCACTACTTTTGTTCATTATATTTAATTTTTTTTTTTGTATTTTTTAATGAAATTGCGCATAAATGTATAGAATATTGCTAGGAATGGCCCCGCCCTCTCGCATCTCTTCTTCGCAGATGATGTTCTTCTTTTTACCAAGGCGACTGCTTCTCAAGCAACAATGGTGGAAGGCATTCTATCAAAGTTTGCTCGAATGTCTGGGCTGAAAGTTAATGCATCAAAGTCCAGGGCCTATTTTTCTGCCACTACAAGAAGAAGCAAGATTGAGACTATTGAATCCAATACAGGTATTCGGCGCACAACTTCTCCTCAACGGTACTTAGGATTTCCAATGTTGCATGGGCGAATAGGCAAGAGAGATTATGATTTTATGTTGGACAAAATTAACCATCGACTTGCTTCATGGAAGAATAAGTTATTAAACAAAGCAGGAAGATTAGCACTGGTGAAATCGGTGGTTACATCCATCCCCACTTATTATATGCAAGTTGCATGGCTGCCTTCGTCAGTTTTGCGAGCATATTGATAAGGCCTCTAGACGTTTTCTTTGGAAAGGCAGCTCCGATAAAGGTATCCATCTGGTAGGGTGGGATAAAGTCACTCGACCGCGTAATGAGGGTGGTTTGGGCATTCGTAAGGCGCGCGAAGCAAATACATCCATGTTGGGAAAGTTGGTTTGGGACATCCACAATAATACTGATAAACTGTGGGTTAAGTTGTCAAAACATAAATATGTTGGAGACAAACCCTTTATGGATATGCCAAATAACCAAGGATCCATAGTTTGGAATTCAGTCGTGAAAGCAAAAGCAGTCTTACGACCAGGTTTTGATTTTAGATTGGGTGATGGGTCCTCCTCCTTTTGGTACACTCCTTGGACTAGCTTTGGTAAATTGAGTAACCAAGTTCTGTACGTGGACATTCATGACTTGCAATTGTCCGTGTCCGACATGTTTCAAGGGGGTCGTTAGAGATTAAAGAATTTATACACTTCCCTGTCGGACCATATAACAGAGCATATAACATCAATTTCACTATGTTTGAATAATGCCATTCCTGATGATTTTACTTGGAAGGGAAATAATGATGGCACGTATAGCGCTAATGCAGGATATAGATGGCTACTTCGTCAAACAGATAATATTCTGCCACAAGCATCTGCATCTTGGAGATGGATTTGGCTTATTGCAGCCCCAAAGAAGGTGAAGTTTTTTATCTGGACTGTTTGCCAGCAATCCCTCCCTACACGGGATATGCTGAACAGCTGAGGAATGTGTCCCTCGTCTCTTTGTCCGCGTTGTTCAACAGAGGAAGAAAGCTTTTTTCACTGTATCAGGGATTGTGGTTATGTTACTCGCCTATGGATATCTCTTGGTTTCGACAATATCAATTTTTTCATGGATCAAGACGCTTCAAGGTGGTTGCGACAAGGAGCTGAATGCGACAGATCAGGTACCTTTCTGGCTGCGTGTTGGTGGATATGGCGGGCTCGAATTTTATTGTGTATGGAGGATGAGAACATGTCTATGGTGTAGTTGAAGATGAAAATTTATAGGTTGGCATCCTTAATTGACAGAGTTTTCAATTCTGTGACTAATGCAGCTGAGGCGCAACCATGGGTTTCTTGGCATTCCATGGCTGGTTTGGCAACGGTGTTAAATGTTGATGGGAGCAGCTTGGGTAATCTAGGATCATCTGGTTTTGGAGGTGTTTTACGGCACTCCGATGGTTCTTGGTTGTATGGGTTTGCAGGACATATTGGCATCTCATCTATTCTTCATGCCGAACTGCTAGCTCTATATTATGGATTGCGCGTAGCTTGGGAGAAAGACTACAGGTATATCATATGCTATTCTGATTATAATCTTGCTATTCAGTTAATAGCTATAGGTGTGAGCAATTGGCATCTTTATGCAACTCTTATTAGAAACATTCAGGAGTTGTTGGCTCGCGCTTGGACTGTCCAAGTATGTCACACTTGGAGGGAAGCAAATGTTGTGGCAGACTTTCTAGCAAAGATGGGGGCAAGGAGTAATGTAGATTGGCAGGATGTCATTTCCCCTCCTGATGAATTGCAGCCTCTATTGCAGGCTGATGCTTCCAGAGTGCTTTATGCCCGTCGTTAGATCCTCCTTGGGTCTTTTTGTTTTGCTTTAGTTTGTTCCTCTTTTTTTTCCCTTATCTTTCCCCTTTGTTTACCAAAAAAAATGTATAGAATATTGTAAAAATCACTCCAAAAAAATTAGAATTTTTTAACAAAACATTAATTCATATTTAATTCATGTTTTGGTAATAAATTCTATTTTTTTTTTGGAAAGATCCTTATAATATTATAAATTTTTTCGCAAAATTTTATTCAAAAATATGAATTTTACATATGAGTTTCTTTAAAGGAGGGACTAAAAGTGAAAATGAAATTTTTTGGAGGATTAAAAGTTGAAATTTTTTAGAGGGACTAAAATGAAAAGTTGACATATTTATAGGGACAAAAAACATATTTAATCCTATTTTAAATGTATAGAAGTGGAGTGTGGGACTCAAACTCTGGTCCCTGCATATATTATGAAATGTCACATCTAATTTAACCAAGCAAACTCAGTTAAAAATTGCGTACATAGTTGTTTACGACTGATGTGGCAGCTCCAAATCATCAAATTCTATTTTTTAATTAATTTTTATTAAAACTAAAAAATGAAATAACTTAATGTTCCTCATCTTCATCCATCTTTGTCAAGGAGCATAGAAATTCATCATCAACATGCTCATTTCATCATCATCTTGGTTCCTAGAAATTCACGATCTCCAAACCTAGAGAATTTTTAAAATTTTCGTCTTCATCATCTTCCCTCACACTTCTGTATACGCCTACTTCACCATCGAATTCAACGTTCGTTGCCTCTCTATTTCTACTTCTCAGGCTTATGCTCGTTTTCTCCAATTTTTCCCTTAATTTTCTTTTAATAATAATCATTATATCTTCCCCTACAATGGACAGAAGAAGTTGATACACGTTTTCTCCTCATTATGTTTGAACTAATCTTAAATTGAAGTTAAATTAAAAAGTTGATTATGATTTTGATTAATTAATATTTCATTTCACCTCTATCAATTTCGTCCTATTCCCCTTTTCAGAATTTGATCTCACACATCTATTCGGACACTAATTTTTGCTCCTGTTCGGACCATGAAATTGAGTTTTCGTGAGCTTAACTCAGTTGGTATGAACAATGCATAATATATGTAAGGTCCGGGTTCGAACTCCGGCCCCAAAAAAAAAAAAACCATGAAATTGAAACCTTTTTAATATAATCAAAGTGGCATATTCACTCATTCCTATATTCCTACAAGTACAAAGAGAAAGAACGGTTGCTACTTTCAATTCGAATTCCCACTTGTCTCTCTATCCCGAAGTCATAACCCTATTCAACTACTTCTTAAGAGTTTTCATTTTTGTTTAAATTTTTTAGATTTTGGCGAAGAGGTGCACATCGATATGCAAGTATATTTGTTTCCATTTCTAGGTATGCAAGTAAATTTGTTTCCATTTCTACGTTTTTGTTTCAATCTCTCGTCAATGTTTACTAGGGGCATATCGAGATTTTTAAGGTGTTTTGAGTTAGAGGAGATAAAAATTAGAAGAAAAGGATGAAAAATTGTTGTGTTTATGATTTTGTTTTCAATAAAATTAATTAAAAAAACTGTTTTTTTATTTAAAGGTCACCTCAGTTTTTTTATAACTTCAATGTAACGCTGCAAACGTTTATACACTTTTTTAAGTGTTCTTTTTTTTTTTTACACATTTTCAATGCAAAATGAATTAATGTTTTCCAAGTTTACCCCACATTACTTTTATGTGTACCATTTTCAATTCAAGATATTAAATTTAATTTATGCACTCACCTATGACAATTGTTAATAATCAACCATGAGTTTAGTTCAATTGGTAGAGATATTGTATAATACATGTATTTGTCAGAGTTTGAACTTCGAACACTTCACTTCTCCATATTTAAAAATATATGAGCTTCAAGCACTAGATTATTTGAAGAAGAAGAAAATCAACCATTACTATGAGCAATTTTGTAAAATTATTTCATTTATTCATTCATCATTTTTTCCTCAGTTTATTGGCAAAAACCTTGAACGATTAATGGTTTATAAAGTAGACAACAATGTTAACGCATTACAACTATTGATACGTGTGATTGTTTTTTTATTTTTCTTAATATTAAAAAGTCAAACTAATTCATCAAAATTGTCATAATAAGAATTGATCTGAGATGATGAAATAAATCAGATCGAAATCATATGTATGATTTTAAAATGATTTTATCAATTTGAAAATAAAAATATAACTAGGTGTTAGTGTAAAAACATTTGTAAGATCTTGATCGTTGATCTTAAGCAACAGTAATTAGTAACTGGTGAGGTTTGAATCAGAATCCAGCATCGTAATTCAATCAAACCGAAACTCATAAATAAATCTGCAATTAACAACACGAAATGCAGATTCATGGAGTGAGGTAACAAAATCGAATCGAATAATCAATGAAGTGCAGATCCGTTGCGTGCATATGGTCAGGCACACCTTTCCCTTCCGCTCACAAAGTAACCGCCGTTGCCGCTTTCACCCAACCACCGTCACCTGCCGCCTTTTACACCGCCGGATCCGATGGCTCCATCATCTGGTGGACCGTCTCCACTTCCGCCTCCACCTCCTCCCCGGTATTCGCCATTTCATTTTCAAAAATCTTTATATCATTTCTCATCTCTGTGTTAGATAGATATAGTTGAATTAATTATAATTAATTCAATATTGTTTAAAGTTGTTTACTAGTTAGTTTACAAGTTTGTTATATCAGTTACCTTTGGATCATTATATAAGGTAAATTTATAAACTACTTAATTTGCAACTTATAGAATAAGCGCTTGTCATGATTTGTAGTGTATAGAGATAAGTGCTTATGCATAAACTATTTCTACAACAAGATAAAATATTTTGTATAAACTGTAAGCTGTTTTCATAAGCTAGCTTGAGAGACTATGGATTTGTTTGGTAAAAAAATAGCGAATATAGTTGATAGTGGATAAGCAAGCTGGTTGAAATTGCAGTGTTTGGTAAAATCAACGGTTGAACTGAAGTGATATGAAAAAGATATATTTTAATTAATATTTAATTTTTTTTTCAATTATGATTACAGGGGTATAAGCTATAAGCTACTTGAATTAGCTTATCAAAAAACGCTATGAGCTAGTAAAATTAAGTTATAAGTTCGTGAGAAAATGACGGTTACCAAACGGGTCTTTTTTAGTTATACGAGCTTATGCTATAAGCCCAATAATGCGTCTTGCCAAATAGACCTAATGAAAATAAGCTGAAAAAAGTCTATGATCATGTCACAATGTTTTTATACATTCTTCCAAACAGCAAGTACTTATGCTAGTAGATAAGCTTTAATGAGCCAATTCAAGTAGGCCCTCACTATATCAACTTCTTCAATTCCATCAATTTTAATTAATCCAACTATATCTAACATCTAGCACTTTGTTAAATAAGTATCTGAAACTCAAGAGCTATGCTGATTTTGCAGCAAGTTAAAGCGGTGGGAGTGTTGTGCGGTCACGCATCACCAATCACTGATCTCGCTCTTTGCAGCCCCATCGCAGCTGAAGAAAACTATCATGTTTCAAGTAAAACTAATTTTAGTGCTTTGATAAGTGCTTGTTGTGATGGTTTCTTGTGTGTGTGGAGTAAAAGCAGTGGACATTGCCGTTGTAGAAGAAAATTGCCACCTTGGGTTGGTACTCCTATGGTAATTCGAACACTTCCTTCGACACCGAGATATGTATGTATAGCTTGTTCTTTTGTGGATAATTCTATTAATGATGAGTTAGGAGATAGAGAAAATCACCACAAAAAGTCCTCTAAATCTACTATCCTTATTGTGGATACATATTTGCTTTCCATTACACAAACTGTTTTTCATGGAAATTTATCCATTGGTCCCATTAAGTTTATGTCACTAGTCTTTTCTGATGATGACGAAAAGAGAAACTCAGTGTTTGTAGCTGATTCTTATGGGAAACAGCAGACAGTTTCGATATCAGACGAGCCTCGTGATTGTGTGGAAAGCTTGTCGAGTCCGCACAGTAATAAATTTCCATTGGAAAGTTCTTTTTCGGCAGAGGGATTCAATGGTGTGGATCAAGTTATTTCAGTTTTAACCTTTGGAAATGTTGTTGCTTTTATATTGAAAGATAAATGTATTTTTAGGTCATTGTCTAGTGATACCATGATTGGAGAGGTTTCTTTTGTGGACAGCCTCTTCTTTTCAGATGGGCATTCCACTGAAGCTCGTGCTGTTGGTGGCGTTGTCCTTGAAAGTGATGATATGGGGAATACACCTGATACCTATGAAAGCGGCAACTTGATTCCAGCACACTTTGTTGTGTGGAATAATAGAGGCTGTGCAATCATCTATGAAATATCATATCAGAATGATGTTTTTCAATGTGAACCCCATTCCGAGATTCCTGCTGGTCATTATCAACCTGATATAAGGTTGTCTGTTTTTTTCCTACAAGTAAATGAACATCTTTTGTGCGTCAAGTCAGTTTGCTTTCATCGCGAGGAACCTTTACTATGGAGACCACATATCACAATTTGGTCGCTGCATCAATTTGAAGATAAACTCGGACAATTGTGCCGTCAATGCAGAATGATCAGTGATGGTGCATTTTCCACCAACTGGTTTGAGTCTACTCAGCTCAACGGACATGGTGATCTAGAGATTAAATCAACCTTTGGTGGTGCAAGTCCAGGTTCTGAGGACATGGACAGCATAAATGAGAAGAGCGCAAGTAATTATTATCCTTACAAGGGGAAGATAGTATCTTCTTCCATGATTATTGCTGAGAACCTCTTTACACCTTATGCTGTCGTATATGGATTTTTTAGTGGAGAAATAGAGGTTGTAAGATTTGATCAGTTTCAAGAGATTTTTCTGGACGATGCAAGTTCCAATCCTGATGAAAAGTCAACTGCACACAAACAGAATTTCTCAGGACATACAGGTTCTGTACTTTGTTTGGCAGCACATCAAATGATGTGTAGTGCAAAAAGCCACACTTTTAAACGGGTTCTGGTGTCTGGCAGTATGGATTGCACAATTCGTATATGGGATCTTGACAGTGGCAGTCTTATTAAGGTAATGCATCATCATGTGGCTGCAGTGCGTCAAATTATTCTTCCCCCATCTTTGACAGGGCATCCTTGGAGCGACTGCTTTCTTTCAGTTGGAGAGGATGAATGTGTTGCCCTTGTTTCTCTTGAGACTCTGCAGGTGGAAAGAATGTTTCCTGGACACGTGAACTATCCTTCAAAAGTTTTATGGGATGGAACAAGAGGCTATATTGCCTGTCTTTGTCAAACACATTATGGAACTTCTGATGGTGATATATTATACATTTGGGATGTAAAGACAGGTTCCCGGGAGCGACTCATACGTGGGACAGCAGCGCATTCTTTATTCGATCATTTTTGTGAAAGTATTAGTATGAATTCTATATCTGGCTCAGTGCTGAATGGAAATACGTCAGTCTCTTCATTACTTCTTCCAATAGTTGATGATGCAAGGTTATCCAACTCTCCCTTAAATCATACAGAGAACTTGCTTACTTCATCAAAGTCATCGCCAAGCATTTCAAGTATGACTGAGCTGAATTCTTCCAAACCTAATGCAGGTAAAGGAAATTCAGCAAAGCCAAATTCATCTTCTCTGTTTGGTCTTTTGAGTAACAACCTTCCTATCAAATGCACTTGCCCATTCCCTGGTATTGTGTCTCTTAGTTTTGATCTTGCATCATTGATGTTCTCTTTTCAAAAGAATGAGTCCATGGAGAGTGGTGAGGGCAAGCCAGTGAATATCAATTTGAAGCAGCAGGGTATTCGGGAGCAAAATCCAAGCCACCATAATCCAGAAACTTCAGAGGGCCACAATTGGGTTAGGCTTTTTGAAGAATACTTACTGCGATACAGTTTGTCATTTTTACATTTGTGGAACGTAGACAGTGAGCTTGATAATTTGCTGATAAGTGATATGAAACTGAGGAGACCAGAAAATTTTATATTAGCTTCGGGTCTGCAAGGGGATAAAGGGTCATTGACATTGTCATTTCCTGGTCAGAGTGCCACTCTTGAGGTAATTTAAATTGTATGTTGGGATCTATTTTCTCTGGTCTCATTTCAGTAGTTCCTGTGATAATAAAAACGATATTTCAGCTATGGAAATCATCATCTGAGTTTTCTGCAATGAGATCATTGACGATGGTATCCCTTGCCCAACGTTTGATTAGCTTGTCTCACTCAAGTTCAGCAGCCAGCAGGTATAGTGCCTGTTACATTAATAGAAAGGGAGGAAGGGGACCACAGACAAACAATTTATTTATTTTTATTAAAAAATTCAAATCACATCTTGCTTTTAGTTTTTCAGTGGAGGAAACCCTTCTTTTTACGGAACTTATCTGGGAAAGATGTTTTAATATGAGATATTTTTTAAATCTACGAAGTTTCAGATCCTATTTGATGTTTTTTACAAACTGAAATGACCATTCTTTTTTCTTATATAGTTCCTGGTGTCATGGATCTAGTGCTCAGTTTCTTTTATGTTTTTCAGGTGGGTCTTGGTATTCTTTGAAACCTAGTTGAGTCTTGAACTTTTTCTTGCAACATATAAATACTCTTTCATAAGTTGAAAACAAATGTAGATGAAAAATAGAAATAAAAAAAGTGTTCTGCTTTGCTTGGCTAAGACGATATATTATGGGTCCTGCATTCACCTACTTGTCCATAATGACACAATGTTTGATGTTTTGGTATATATTAAAAAAAAAAAATTAATATGTGCCGGCCGGTTACAGAGTAGTTTTTTCACACCTGGTTTATCAACGCCTGCCTTGCTAATTTGACTTTTACTGCTTGGCTAATGACATTTCTATGTGGTCTCCCAATGTGTATTCCCCTTTCTCCTTTCATTCTGAAATCTTTAATTTATAAATCAATGTGTATTCCCCTTTGAGTTTTGCTTAGAAAAGATGTGCTGATGATTGATAGTATCTTTACCATATGCAGTGCTTTAGCAGCATTCTATACCCGGAATTTCATGGAAAATTTTCCAGATATGAAGCCACCTTCGTTACAGGTTATAATCTTCAAAAAAAGCTGTTATTTTGTAATTTCAGTCCAAATTTATTTCACACATAATGTTATTTGGGAGCTTGAGGGGAAGATATGATAGGCTGGGTTCCGTCATACTGCTCTGCCGTCCACTGTTCTGAGTTGATTTCGACCAACCAAATGTAGTTCAAGATATTTTTTGTTTCTAGCTATTTCCCTACTTTCATAATTTTAGTAATAATAAGAAAACTGGTTCTTTATGACTAACCATATTTATGTTTTTTTTTAGTCTGATTGTTTTCCATGCTGTGGTTGGGTCTACACACATCATTTCACTTTACTAGAGACTTGTTGCTTGATTTAAGACCTTGGTGTATAATAGTGATTTTCTGTGCCTTTAAAATCAGATTATTTATTTTCTGATATCTGTTCACCAATCTTGCTTTTTTATTCAATTCCCCTTTCTTGCAAGACAAGTTTTCTTGGTAGTGTTGCAAGTGTCATTTTATTTCATTTCTCAAAGAGGAAAAGAGAAACTACTGAAAAAAATAGTTTAGACATAATTCAAAGGAAAAATGTTATTTGGCCAAGTTGAGTGTGGTAGTTGATGCCAATAATTATGAAGCATGATTATTTCAAAAGTAATATCATATATGTATCCTCATGGGAAAAAGATTTGGTTGTTGTACGTGCGAAGTACTGGTATAGTCAGGTAGTACTTTGTTGTACAACTAGGTGGCACGATTAACAATTCTTCTCCCCTCCCCATAAAAAATGCAACACTACGCTAACAAAGTCCCCAAAAAATAAATAAAAATGCAGTTTGGAGGGGTGGGCACTGTAGGATAGTTTAAACCAAGGAGAAACACTCATTTCATGAAAAGGCTCCTTTAAAGAGACATTTGCTTTTAAATTTTAGTAGGTTAAGATCATGATGCACTCTGAAGAAAATTAAGGGTCAATGTCTATTAACTCTTAATTTAATGCTTTGAGACAAGCTAATTTTTTAGGAGCCTTGTCTGTGTTTCCCGAGTGTCTGAAATAGCTTCAAATTTGGAAGTCTAGTCCATACTATTTGCTGCCGCATAAGATATTGTAAAAATAAAATAAAAAATATTTTATTGTTCCATAGGATGTTATTATTATTATCATCATCTTCATCAGAGTGATTAATGCAGATGCTGGACTCTATTTTAGTTTGTTATATTATGGTTAGTTTATAGTGTTCGTGAATTGTGTGTTAAACCATTTGCTAGTTGATTGATATCAAGTGCTGAAAGCTATCCTCTTTTTACAGCTCTTGGTGGCTTTTTGGCAAGATGAAAGTGAGCATGTACGTATGGCTGCACGCTCTATATTTCACTGTGCTGCCTCTCATGCTATTCCTCTACCTCTATGCAATTCAAAACCTAGTGAGTCAATTAATACAATCTCCCAAACTGGAAGTAGAGACAAACATCTGGGAGATGTGATGGTAGAAAGGATATCTCCTAAGGCAGAAAATCAAGTAATGTCCCAAGACGAGGAATCCAAGATACTGACTTGGCTAGAATCATATGAAGTGCAAGATTGGATTTCTTGTGTTGGTGGAACAAGTCAAGATGCAATGACATCTCACATTATTGTTGCTGCTGCACTGGCTATCTGGTATCCTAGTCTTGTAAAACCTAGGCTTTCCACATTAGTTGTTCATCCATTAATGAAGTTGGCTATGTCCATGAACGAGAAGTACAGCTCCACTGCTGCTGAGCTCCTTGCAGAAGGCATGGAGAGCACGTGGAAAGAATGCATGGTCTCTGAGATTCCTCGTCTAATTGGAGATATTTTTTTCCAAGTAGAGTTGAGTGGCCCGTCTTCCAAGTCATTGATAGAAATTCCACCTGCATCTTTTTCTATTAAACAGACTTTGGTGGAGGTTCTCCTTCCAAGTTTAGCTATGGCTGATATACCAGGCTTTTTGACAGTGATCGAAAGCCAAATTTGGTCAACGGCATCTGATTCACCTGTCCACATGGTATCCTTGTTGACTCTCATAAGGATTATGCGTGGTTCTCCAAGATATTTGGCCCAGTACCTTGACAAGGTTTGTAAAGCCACTTTCATCAGCACTGACTGGATTTTTCATTGATATTTCATATAGATTCATCTTGCTGCTTCTAGTTCTAGGATGGTTTTTTCACCGAACTTCGCCTTTTTGTTCAATATCGACATCAAGATGTTCATTAATACATACTTTTCAATTACCATTTGATTGATGTGAATCTTTGAAATTGAACATAGTATTATCATTTCTTATTTCAGACTAGTTCCTTTAGGTGAATTAGTTTTATTTAGTTAGAATTATTTATGTAGAACAATTGGAAAGAGAGAAATGATAATGCTTTGATGTTTGAAATATGGCCTCTTTTATTCCTTCTGAAAAAATATTTATACGGGAGATTTATTATCTTTTGATCCCAAGTGTTTATTTGCAATATATTTATGTTGACTGCTAGAACTATTTAGTATTTATATCTTGTAAATGTTTTTTTTTTTGTCTCTCTTTATCAGTTATTCATTTTAGATCAAAGCATGTTTGTGGGTAGGTTTGTGTACTCGTATTTAGAAACTCCCGTTCTTGGTTATCTCTTTTATCACCTTTTGCTATTAGATTCTTTCTTGGTGGTCAGGTGCCGAGTGATTCTCTATTTTGAGTGGCATCTTGTTTTCGTTAATAGTTTTCTCATCACTTGAGTTTCAAATTACCTACTACTTAACTGTTTCCACACATGAAAGCATGAATTTCTGTGACAGTGGGTCAGATCTGCAGGTTGTCAACTTCATTTTACAGACTATAGATCCTAGCAACTCAGTTTTGCGGAAGGCATGCTTCCAGAGTTCCTGGACAACTTTCAAAGAAGTTGTACGTGTATATCCTATGGTTGCTGTCAATGAGTCTTGGACCAGACTGGCAGTCGGAGATGTGATTGGAGAGGTTAACAATGCAAGCATTAGGGTTTATGATATGCAAAGGTATCAGGATTAGGAAAAAAGAGTGTAATTTTAATTCAGGATTTAGGCTAACAATATGTAGATACCCCGTCATTATTAGTTCTGTCACACACATGTACTTGAGACAAGTGCACTTAACTTGATTTTGTATCATTTTGTGTCATATGTGTGGCGGGGTTGGGATTGGATGGAATTGGAATGAAAATTTGAAGAGAAATATTAACTACATGCTATTTTTGAGAAAAAAATAAGTCTATTGTGGCCTTATACATGCTGCTAATCTTGAACAGCTGAATGGTGATTTTCGTGGTTTATAATGGATTTCACTTAAAGGTAAAAGGAAGAAATTTCAATCATTAATGAAAAATTCGATTATTGATTTTATAAGCATGTGTAATTTAATTTTTTTAATCAACTCCATTATAGACATTTGAAAATCATAACTTCTTAAATTCCAATTTCAAATCTTTGTGACTTGTCTATATTAAATACAATGCACTTATAACTTGTTAAACTCCTTGCCCCCTCTCAAAAAACATACACCTTAATGCTTCCTTTTTGAAACTTACGAAATCTGATTCAGATTATTATCTGCTTGTGTTTATTTGCGCTGATGACTGAAGAGATAATAATTCTCTATAATGGAAGCCTTTGTTTTTATGCAGTGTAACAATGATAAAGGTTTTGGATGCAAGTGGGCCTCCAGGACTTCCTAGTTTGCTCACCGCAACCGCTTCAGGAGCAGTGTTAACTACTGCAATCTCAGCACTAAGCTTTTCGCCAGATGGAGAGGTACTTAGGAATTGTTGATGCTTATTTTACATTGTTGGCGTTTTTTATATGTTCTAGTTGGGGCAAGTTCTACAGGGGACCCATGGTGAACCAGTAGTTGAAAGTTGCCCAAAACACCAACGACGACTGATGTCACCCTCTAGAATTAGAAGCTATGGTCTTCTTTGTTTTCATGACTAAGACGGTAACCTAGTCGGTGACTTGATTGAATTCAGTTGGCCTCTTGTTATATAACAAGGTGGACCATGAGCTTCTACTTTCAAGAGCCAGCGTAAGTCATCGTTAAAGTTTCAGACGATTTCCACATACTGCTCCATCGTGGACCACCTGTAAAACTGGCCTCTTGTTGATGGGTCTAGAATTAGCTAACCAAGTATTTATGTATAAAAATTTGGTCTTACTCAGAATCTTTACATCAACTCTGTACTCTGATATATGTGACAAATAAACTGATTTTTTTTTGGCTTCAACCACCATATGTTATTGACTACCTTACTGTTATTAACAATACATGGGAAAGAAAATAGTTTTGAGATTTACTTCAACAACTACTAGAATTAGGAGAGTAATTGAAGAACCCTCACAAGTACAACATACTTCCGTAATCCTGATAGGTGATAGCCTTCTGGCTTCTAGCCATTCTTATTCACTATTTTGTTTAATGTGACTTAAGTTTTCCATATTGGTTCATCGAGCTTGATTGTAGCAATTTAAACCAGTTGAAAAGCTTGACTTCATATATCAAATTTTTCCCCAAAATCTTAGAGTACTGCCCTCTTTTCTTTTTTCATTTTTCCAGAACAGTTATGTGAACCATATGGGCTCATTTAGCCTGTACTGTACTCTCCCTTCCGAATAATATCATTTTGAAAAGAAAGTAATTCAGTCTGTTGTTTGGGGATTAAACATCTTCCTTAGTGTGCTACTGTTTTGCCATTTCCATTTGAAGTTTTAACTCATAGTAATTGCATCAACAGAGCTCCTTACAATAAAAGTTCTGCCATGATATCTCCATTATATGCCAAATGTTTTGTTTCTCTTTAGTTTACTGTGAAATTATTTTCCCTGTGATTGATGTTTCCTACAAGTATCTTAAACTGATAATTGATTCCCTCCTACACCTTTAAACATTCTTTCCTATAGGGGCTGGTTGCTTTTTCGGAACATGGGCTTATGATTAGGTGGTGGTCACTGGGATCTTTCTGGTATGAGAAACTGAGCCGGAACTTTGTTCCTGTCCAGTGCACAAAACTAATATTTGTTCCTCCTTGGGAGGGATTCTCGCCTAATTCATCCCGGTCAAGCATTATGGCCAGCATTTTGGATACTGAAAAGCAGCTTAATTTGCAGGTGATTTTCTTTTTCTTTCTTCTTCTGCTGTCTTCTTTCAGATATAAAACTGATGTGTAACGAGTGAAACTAGAACTTAGTCTTTTGCCAGGTACTGGTGCCTGAGGGAAAATGCAACAAGTGTTATAAATTATTATTTAGAAACAAATGTCCATTGCTATGTTGAAAACCCTTTTTTCATTTAAACTCGGTAGCTGCACATGATGAGAGCCTAATATAAAGTTGATTGAAAGCATGCTAAAATACATTGAATTGGTTGAAATGCATGAATATAAATAATAAAGATCCACTGCCACATCATCTAGATAGCTTGAGATGAATGATGTACTACTTTTTACCATCATTAGTGGTCATCAAGTCATCTACTACTATTTCCTTAAATCTATTTATCCTTTTCCATAACACCACCAATATTTCCTTTTGTAGAATAATGCAAAGGATTCAAATCATGTGGACAGTTTGAAGCAATTGCTTCATAATCTGGACCTCTCTTATCGATTAGAATGGGTTGCAGAACGGAAAGTACTTCTTACAAGGCATGGTAATGAACTGGGCACTTTTCAGCTGTAGCGGTGGTGGAAATTTCAGTGATTTCACAGTTTTAGTTGAGGCTCTGTGTGAAATGCACCTTTAGCATCATGTATAGCACAGCTCAAACAAGCAACAGAAGATTTTTTTTGAATCTGCTCATACTAGAGTGCTTTTGGAGGAGATATTCATCGAAGCACTTAAAAATTCAACACTACATTTGAGGATTGATTGAGATAAGCAAATATGGATTCAGTTCCACTTAGTGATGCTCCTCAGGAAGAGTCCTTTAAAAAGGGATGTTTTGGGCGGAACCGGTAGCCAATTGGATGGTTTTAGTGATTTGGCTATCATTTTGAGAAAATACTGATAAAAGAAGAAAGGGGGCCTTAGCAATTTCAGAAGTGTTGGCAAACTAATTGGGATGGACCAAATAATCACAAAATCGTTCAAAATGAGTCACCACTGGGATTGTCAATTTGGTCACTGCTTATAAAATAGTTAAATAGTTTCTCGAGAATAACAGGAAATGTTAGTTTTGATAGTGAGCAGAGAGGCTTGTGCAGTTTTTTTTCCTAAATTATATCATTAGACCAAATTGCGTTGACCTCTTCTGTATCTTACAGAAGTCATTCGTTCTATTTGCCCCCCTCAACATTTGTACAGACAGGGCCTTTAGCATCTCTTGAAGTTTTTATTGAGTATAGTATGTTTACCGTGTAGACATTGATACTTTGATTAAATGAAAGCAATGCAACTAAACAAAAAAAAGGGGGTCATTCCTACTTGCGGTTGTTTTGTGTGGAAATAAAAATTCTATTATAATATGCCTTTATTCCTTAATGCTTTTTCGAAGGGAAAGTTGGATTACTACAACAATTCTGAAATACAGCAGTGTGGAAGATAACTACTGTGCGCCCAAAAGATTCAATTTAAGATTTATAAACAATGCTAGAGTTTTTATGTGGAACCACGTGATTATGCAGGATTAGATAAATCCATTAAGTGGGAAATAAAGGTGTAAGTTGTACCGGAAAAAAAAGTGATAGAGAGAAAATAAATGAAGGTGCAAGTGTGTGCGTGTTTTCGTAGAAAACTAGTCGAGATACCCGTGCTAAATCAGGGGTAGCGCAGCTTCACCACGCTGTACGACCGCGGCTCTGCCGCGTGTTGCGTCTCAACTGCGTTTGGTATAGTGATTTTTCTTTGTCCATAATTGAAATATGTAAAGTATTTAAAGCATAATAATGTATATATTGATCGGTAATAATAAAAAATGATAAAATAATTAAATTTTAATATGAACAAATATATATTAAATTTTAGTATTGACGATATTAAAAAAGCTAATAAATAAAAATAATCATAGATTTTATTTACTAATATGTTTTAGTGTGAAAAATACTAATATGCATCCGTTGAAAAATCATAATTAATGTATTATATAATACTGTTATCGTAAAATATAATTCATAAATAAACATATACTAACATATTACTGTAAAAAAACATACAGTGAAATATATTTTTGTTAATATATAGTCAATACACTCATATATATTAAAACTTAGACAGTCGGGGTGTTTAAATAGAGATATTAAAAAAATACTAATTAAAACTGATCACTCGTTGTAGTTACTAAAATGGGTCCCGTGTTACAATTGTATACTCCAATGGTTTTTTTAGTGATACATTTTCAAAAAAAAAACGGAAAAAAATGAAGTATGATTAATCATAGTATATTATAATATTGTTCTTGTTTTAGCATTGACGATATTAAAAAAAGGTAATCAACGAAAATACATTTCATTTTCTAAATACATACTAACATATTTCCGTGAAAAAAATATAGTGAGATATATTTTTATTAATACATAGTTCATATACTCATGTATATTTTATCAATATATAGTTCCCATTAAATTTCAGAAATAAGAATATATTAATATATTCCCGTAAAACAAACATATACTCATATATATTTTTATTAATATATAGTCCATGCACCCACGTATATTTTATTAATATATTAATAAAATTTAGGCAGTCACGGTGTTTAATTAGAGATATTAAAAAAATACTAATTAAAACTGATCACTCGTTGTAGTTACTAAAATTGGGCTCGTGTTACAATTGTACACTCCAACGGATATTTTAATGATACATTTTAAAAAAACAACGGAAAAAATTGAAGTATTATTATTCATAGTATATTATGATATTGTTCTTGTTTTAATATTAATAAAACTTAGGCAGTCGCGGTGTTTAAATAGAGATATTAAAAAATACTAATTGAAACTGATCACTCGTTATAGTTACTAAAATGGGTCCCGTGTTACAATTGTACACTCCAATGGATTTTTTAGTGATTCATTTTCAAAAAAATAACAACGGAAAAAATTGAAGTATGAATAATCATAGTATATTATAATATTGTTCTTGTTTTAGCATTGAAGATATTAAAAAAGCTAATAAATGAAAATACATTTCATAAATAAATATATACTAACATTTTTTTGGAAGGAAAATATATACTAACATATTCATGTGAAAAAACATATAGTGAGATATATTTTTGTTAATATATAGTCCACATACTCATATATATTTTATCAATATATAGTTCCTATTAAATTTCAGAAATAAGAATATATTAATATATTCCCGTAAAACAAACATATACTCATATATATTTTTATTAATATATAGTTCATACACCCACGTATATTTATTAATATATTAATAAAACTTAGGCAGTCGCAGTGTTTAATTAGAGATATTAAAAAAATACTAATTAAAACGGATCACTCGCTGTAGTTACTAAAATGGGTCTCGTGTTACAATTGTACACTCCAACGAGTTTTTTAGTGATACATTTTTAAAAAACAACGGAAAAAATTGAAGTATGATTATCCATAGTATATTATGATATTGTTCTTGTTTTAATATTAATAAAATTTAGGCAGTCGCGGTGTTTAAATATAGATATTAAAAAAATACTAATTAGAACTGATCACTCGTTGTAGTTACTAAAATGGATCATGTGTTACAATTGTGCACTCCAACGGGTTTTTTAGTGATACATTTGAAAGAAAGAAAAACAACGGAAAAAGTTGAAGTATGATTAATCATAGTATATTATAATATTGTTCTTGTTTTAGTATTGATGATATTAAAAAAGCTAATAAATAAAAATAATCATAGATTTTATTTACTAATATGTTTGAGTGTGAAAAATATTAATATGCGTCCCGTGAAAAATCATAATTAATGTATTATATAATAGTGCTATTGTAAAATACAAAATCATATTCTGCTATAACAACAACACCTGTTAGTTTCCTCTAAAAAAAACAACACTTGTTAGTAAAAATCGAATTAAAAATTAGTAGAGAAAATGGAGTTGAAAATGATGAGAGAAGATGAAAATGAAGAAAGTTGGTAAGAAAAAGAGAAGAGAGGAGAGTGAGATTGAGAGAGAAAAGTTTTATATTAAATAAAGAAAGGTGAGAGAAAAGTTTATATTAAATAAAGAAAGATGATATAGAAAAGTTTATTATTAAATAAAGAAAGGTGGGAAAGCGAGTTTTTGAAATTTGAATTTTGAAATAAAGTGGATAAAGTGAATTTTGATAGTAGATTTGACAAAAATAACCCTAAAGTTGTAAAGAAAAAAGTTTGGAAGAAAATTAGGTATGGATAGTTAAGTAATTTTGGTAGTAACTTACTATCATATATTGTAAGTAGAGTAGATGGATAGATACTCCATTTGTAATGAAATAAGAGTCAAAAAAAAATTGATGTATTGATTTAGGCTTATAATTTTTGAAATTGTGGTATATAAGGGAGTGAATTTTCTCCGATGTACTTTTCACTTGGTTTTTTTCAAGAGAAATGATATTTGTACAACCATTTTGTGATAATTTTTGAACAAATTTCTCTTTCATATTCGTATTATCTTCTTCCTCTCTCTCTTCTTTTTTTTCTCTATTATTTTTTATCAATAAGGAGAGAGAAAAAGAAGGTTATCACAAAAATTGTCATTAAATAGTTGTACAAATATCAATATTCTTTTCTCAATTGTCAATCCTCACAAATAAAACACACCATCCCTGTTTTCTTATATATTTTAATATATGTTTTCGATGATCCATATTTAATTGGATTCTCATTGGAGAGAATCCACTGTTATTCAAAAACAAAGGATAAACTTTTTTTAAAATTTTTTTTTGGAAAAGCTCCTACCAAGAAACTACACAAAAAAAAACTTGAGGAAAAGAAACATTGTGTGCTTAAAAAGGAGTTAAAAAAAAAAAAAAAAGAAAAAAAAAAAATATAAAAAATACAAAAAAATAAAAATAAATAA
>Ga0228710_1004950_pt1 | contig 20907 bp, 10 predicted proteins | sample MedpolnodulmetaG_FD_177995 | JGI IMG/M metagenome (GOLD analysis project Ga0228710, IMG submission 177995) | Root nodule microbial communities from Medicago polymorpha collected in Santa Monica, California, United States - pink nodules | ecosystem: Host-associated > Plants > Roots > Nodule... | reverse complement strand
TGGAGAATTGGTGGGAGAATTGGTTCTCTGATATGGTAATTAATTAATTAACTAGCCATTTTATAATGTCTTTGTCAAATTAATATCAATTTTGTGAAGATTCCGGTGGTGATGATGGTGAATGACGGTTATGATGATGAACGACGGTGTTGATGATGAGATTGAAGATTCCAGTGGTGATGATGAAGAACGACGGTGATGGAAGTTTGTTTCCGGTGGTGTTGATGAACGAAGGTGGTTTTGTTTTGTTATGTTGTTTCCGCGTTTGGTTTTCTTTGGGGGTATAGGAAGCAATTATATGCACAAAGATTTAAGTTAAGTGTCTATATAGCTAATAAAGTTTGAATAACTTCAAACCTTTACCCACCAATTTGTCTGATTAATTGGATGATGTCAGTATCCATACATGTTCAAGAGAAATACACAGTTTGATGTGGACATATTCAAGATCACTATTTGAGTTTGTAAATTGAATCCCCTACAGCTACTGCACGGGCATACCTTCTCTTTGCATCACCAGTAAAGTAGATGCTTAAAAAAAATGACCAACTATACTACCATTTTTTTAGATCTAGATCTACATTCTCTTTCTGTCCATTCCTTTTTTCTTCTCACGTTTTGGATCTACCCATTTTTCATACTAATTTGAGAATCCTTAAGAAGCTTATCTTTCTTTCCAATGAATATGAAAAGGCTTGTTCTTTGCAAGAGCTTCCTTGAAGCACAACACATGAAGCAACACTTCATCATCAATATTCTAAAGATCACTTAAAATGAGAAACAACACCATTCATTTTCATATTTTCAGATCTGTATGAGAATGAAAGTTTGTTTGGTTTTTATGCATATGCATGATGTTCCTTCTCTTCTTTAAAATCTGGGTTTTAGATTATTTTTTTTGTTTTGGTTTCTTTTAAACCGGCGAAATCCGACCAAATGAATCGATAAAACCGAAAAACCGGAACCGTTTAAACCGTTCTAATAAACGGATGAGTTTGGGTCTGGATATCTCACCCGCGGGTTGGCTTGGAATTGGGTTTTGGGCCCGAGCCCGTCCGATGTCCAGCCCTATAATATACTAATTTTGTGACTACATAACTAGTACTATGTTTGACATCATCGATGCACGCCTCATCGTACACCGACGCACAATGACGCACCTCTTCCGGACTACCTGTGTTGTAGCATGGGTAATCAACTAGTTTTTACATAAAAAAGACGTCAGAAAAAAATCATGGTAATTAGCAACCTCATACATATAATAATCACAACGGTCTATAAAAACATCATATGCCACACTTATCACATTATACCCCCCATATAATCACTAGTTATAACATGACATCATTTTACCTTCTAGGGACGGCAACACATCAATCACAATCAAAAAGGCTTAACAATTTTCCACACGAGTTATGTTATTTGAACAACCATTTATCTGATAACTTATGAGACAACCATAAATTTACAAACAACAGTAGATATTAATACAGAAACCAAAACAATAAAGAGAGAAATAAAAGCATTATATAAGTATAAGAGAGAAGGTTATCACAAATCGGTTGTACAAATATAATTTCTCCTCCTATACAATGGCCAAATATGATAAATATAGAAGTGAGGGGCATAGGAATCTTGGGAAACCCCAACCACATTCCTCAAGTCCATAACAACTCATTCTTATACAAGGTATTTGTACTTCTCTTGATGATCCCTAGCCTTAAAGGCACCGAGGATTGAATATTAGACTCCATAGTTTCAAAATGAAAAGAAAGAATCAAGGACACGTACCTTAGTCAAGAAATTTATTCTTAGTAACGGAATAATATTAAGATTGAATGGTAGAAGATTATGATCTAGTCACAGCCCTTCAAACAGAGTCAAAATCGAGTGAGAAATGAAATATAACAGTAAAAAAAATGGCAAGAGTAGTGCTAGTCTTCCAAGAGAGATGAAGGCAAAGACTTGGAACGTATTTTAGGGTTCTATTGAGGGTTTTTGCTTAGTTTTAAGTAGTCTAATCATTCTCAATAGATTCAAGTTGGATCGAGTCATACACGCAAAGTCCAAAAAGTTAAAATTCACTTGAACACATAACTTTAGGTGCAAGTGCTGGATTCAGACGTTAAGTGAAATTCCTTCAATTTAATGAGAATCTTTAAAATCCAACTCTAATATGGCCAAGAGTGCAATATAATTTGATTTAAAAAATTATCATATGCTACACATTATATTGACTCTAGGTGGCTTATTTAGACTTTAAGGTATAAGATTTAAGCCAAACTGAAACAAAATTAATTATAAGAGACAAAGTTACAACTTTCAAACACTTAAAACACATACCACACCAAATGAATACAAAAATATAAAGGGTGTGTTTGGATGGAGTGTTTAGGAGGTGGAAGATTTGTTTTTCGTTTTTAAATTATAGACATTATGAAATGTTTTATAAAAAATTAAAAGAGTTAAATATGTTTTTGGTCCCTATAAAATTAGGACCTTTTAAGTGTAGTCCTTACTTAATTTTAATGGTATTTTTAGTCCCTATACAAAAAAATTGCACTAAGTATTAATCCCTACTCAATTCAAATTTGTTTAATTATCCTTAAACTCTTAAGTTTTCGAACATTCTTTTGCAGACGTGTTAAGAAAATTACTAAAAGTTCCTCCGCAAAAAATTATCGCAAAATTTGATTTTAACTTCCATATTTTTGTCACTTTTATCTTTAACTTTTGTCGTTTTAAAAAATTCATATTTAATTTATTTCAAGTTAAAAAATTCTAAATTTTAGTAAATGAACCTTTCATAGTGTTATAAACTCGTGTCAAAAAAATCGCACAAAAATTTAAGAGTTTAAGAATAATTAGACAAACATTGTTTTAGCAGAGACTAAAATTATAAGTAAATTTTTTTGTAGGGACTAAAAAATGTATTAAAATTAAGTAAGGATTAAACTTAGAAGTTACCAATTTTATAGGGAACAAAAACATATTTAACCCAAATTAAAATAATAGCATGATAAACGATCATATAATACTTCAATCACACTTAATTTATTTTAGAAAAAACATGTTATATAGTCCGTAATTTTAAAAAAAAGTAATATCTCTCCTCTCTTCCCCCTCCTAAACTTTCAATCCTAACACACCCTTAGTCTAAAGAATAGAAACGGAGTGTTCCTCAAATAGAACTGACACATACACGAGGATATGTTTAGTTTATAAAAATACGATGGATGTTAAATGATTCATGAAACTAGCAACATTAAAAATGAGAAATATGGATCTTGCAGGGTCAGATTGGTGTTATTAAGAAATGGAGACAACAAAAGGAGAGGATCAAGGGCATCTTCAACCTCTTAAATGGATTATTTCTTAAGGACTCTCAAGTGTTATCTTTAGATGGATTGTAAACAGGTGGTAGATAATGTACTCACTATAAAAAATTAATCGTGTGAATATCTTCTAAATGAACATAAATCTTTTGCTTCATTTGTAAAACAACTTTTAAGTTAATTTTGTTTGACGATCAACTAATGCTGGTGTTTATTCTCTTACATGAGCATCTATCTTTTACTCTCTTCAAAATACTTCTAATTATATTTTTTATTGTATCTTTTCTATTATTATTATAAATAAAATGATATAAGTTCGTTTGAGTGAAAAATATATATAACAATACGAAGGATTGCTTTCTTTTAAAAATAGCGTGTTCTTTGTACACAAATATACACAATGAATACAGTTTGCAACCTCTGGCATGTATAGATCATTTAGTTGCGTATAATCACAAGCCAATATACCTCCATTTTAGCTCAACTATATAATCCTGAGTTTGAAGGGAAGATGGAAGTTGGAACAATTACATATCACCTATAACCTACACTTTATATGTCTTTCATGCATGATTCCAGTACGCAATCTCCATTCAAACACCATTATATATTTTGTTGTTTCTAAAAACACAGACAATTTTTCTATTTTGAGGGAAAAAATATAGACAATTATTCACTCCAAGAATTTCTTATCTCCTTGTAACAAAGTAAAATTAACACCAATTTTAAAAAATAGAAATAGAAAATATTTTAACAAAGTAAACATATTCTAAAATTTGAGGTTTTTATTAGAATGTTCAATCAAATAAAGATTTCACATCCTTTTGCCAATATTCACACAAATTTGTTGCAGCATCGAAAGGTGTGGTAGAGGAAGAGAAAGATGTTAAAAACTTTGTGTTCATGAAAACAATGTTGTATTCGATCTCTCACATAACATTTACATGTGTTTTACTACTACGTTGTGTTCTCGTGACTATTAGCAAGTAATTGCATGTGTGTTTTTTTCATACATAAATAACTAATTAGCGTCACACACGATATCTACACGATCTTCACAATAAACTAATGAAACATATAGGAGCTTCACACACATGCAAATCGAACTATAGCCGATATAATAGATGAAGTTTCAATGGCACATATGCTAAAAGAATTACCCAATAGAACACTAAGAGGGACTCACCTAATTTTTTTCAAACCATCCACTTTTCAGACTTCTTTTACTTTTTTTTGGCGAATACAATGTTCACTTTTATTCTTATCATATTTGTTTGCGATAATTTTTTCTAAATATGTTTTTTATCCTTATAAGTTGATCCAAAAATTTTTATTTCTTCTAAAAAATTTATTTGACCTTTGGTCCTCTACAAGTTTTCTATTACCACTTTTGTTCTCTACTTTTAAGTAAACTCCTGTTAGAGGTGGGAATGAGTCGGGCCGAGTCGGGCTTTGCTTAAATAGGCTAGGCCTAGTTGAAAAATCTAAGACCTAAGCCTTGGCCTTTTACCTATCAAAAGCTTTATTTTAAGTCTGGCCTGACCTTTTTAAAAGTCTGGCCTAACCTATTAGCCTGTCTAAAAGTCTGGTTTGTGTTACAAATTAAACTAATGAAACACAATTGTAAAATTTATAGATGGATAGCAACTCAAGAATAATCATGTCTAATAACAACAAGGATTTCAAACTTAATCTAATAACCATACTTATCCTTAGGCATATCATTAGCAAGCCTTAACAATTCACACAAATATATAATAATAATAATTGTGGTATGAGAATTTGAATGATCAATAATTCTTTTTGATATTTATAAATATAAATAATAAATATGAAAAAATGCAATATACTTGTATACGAGCCGGCCTGATAGGCTTGATAGGCTTTTTTATAAGCCTAAGCCTGACCTAATTAAATTAATAGACTTTTTAAAAAGCTCAAGCTCGTCCCATTTATTAAACGAGCTAGGTCGAGCCGAACTTTTAGTAGGTCGAGCTATAGGCCCCTGACGAGCAGCCTGGCCTATTCTCACCCCTCGTGTGAATGATTCGAATATTTTGAATTTTTCTTCAGTCATATTAGTATATTATAGAATTCTATTTTTCAAAAGTTTAAATTTTGTTGACAAGAGATGAATTAAATATGAATTTTTATGTGTTTGGCCTTAAAAATTATAATTTTTTTGTGTGAAGATTCTTATAGTATTCTAAATATTCGTACAAAAACTCATTTAAAATTCAAATAATACACGTAAGTTGATTTAAGAGTATGACCCAAAAATTATGATAAAAAAAATGTAAGGGCAAAAAATCAAAGAAAAATCTTTTGTACAAAAATATTTATTTTTAACAAAAAACGAAAAAACTATGGTTTCTCTGTTTTTAGGCAAATTTGTAATCGTTTAAGTAAACTAATATTTATACACAATTCATCAAAGTTTTCTTGTTGCGAGTATCATGTACCGTGTTCTACAAACCTTCATTTTGCTTGTTAGCACCTTCACTGTACTGATACTCGCAACAAGAAAACTTTGATGGAAACGCAAACCTTCATTTTGCTTGTTAGCACCTTAGTTACAATAAAAGAAAATTAATTAGGCTTGTTAGCACCTTAGTTAAAAAAGCTTTAACAAAACCATCACAATATATCGTTTTTGCATTGGAACCATCCAAGAAAAGTAGTTTTGAGTTTGTTAGTGACTGGACGGACATCTGTAACTCTGGTGTAATAATATCTGAACTCATTCTAAAAAAATGAAGAAAATTTTTTAGCTAAATTAACGGATAAGAAGAAAATGTGTTACAAATAAAATGAGCAAACAATTCTTCATCAAAAAGTAAATACAATTGAAGCTTAGAATACTATCGTTAATAAGTGTGAGATTATCTATGTTTGCTTAACTTGAGTGACAACAATGTTTTGTCTAAGGAAACTATGGTCCCTAAAGTTGTGAAACACTCTAATATGAATTATGTTGAGATTATTCTAATTCAAACTGCTACCCGTAGTATTCTACATCACTCCTTTAAATAAACCTATAGTGAAATCTAAGTTTAATATAATAATCTAACATATATTGAAATGTTATGAAGAGTTTAATTGGGCTTGGTTCACCCTAACAATAAATACACCATATATTGCGACTGTGTAAAGTGTTTTTACACAGTGGTCGGTGCACCACACATTTGTGAATTAAATCTAAACCTAAACCTAATAATTCATCAATATTAAATCTAAACCTAATAATTCATATAAGCACTGCTACCGGTAGTACTCTACATCACTCCTTTGAATAAACCTATAGTGAAATCTAAGATTAATATAATAATCTAACATATACTGAAATGTTATGAAGAGTTTAATTAGTGTGATTTTTTGAATATTTTTACAAATATAACCTCGTAAAAATTTGTGAAGCATTAAATACACTCACTAATATTAAAAATAAAAACATTAAATAAATGGTAGAAAATTCTTTTAAGCAATAACTACACCTTAAAAGTTGTGATATTTTCTTATAATTAGGACCAAATTTTTTTTTCAAAATTTTCTTATATATAGGACCGGAGGGAGTAGTATACAACTATTTTATACATGACTACAAAGATGTTGTAACGTCATAACATTTAAAAAATTTAAAATTGTTTTATCCTCTATCCATACAAAACAGAATGGTTAAAATGAATAATACACTTGGCAAACCATAATTCTTTATGCATTTGCCTGCCACATGTCCTAATTTGGAATAAAACATCAAATGAACGATTTTGGTTGTTGGAATAAAATGAAATATTGACTCTCGCTAATAAATTAACATTAAAATGGAATGACATTTTATAACAAAAAAAAACTGATCTTTCTATATCTGATTTTTTTATTAGGAAAATTAGAATGGAAAGACTATTTCCTATGGTTTGAAACCGTTGACAAAGTTAATAATAATATGATCTTTCTATTGAAACCGTGTAAATGCCACACTAAAATATCATTCAATGCACTTTACAAACAGTTACTATAAAATTTGCAGGGTCAACGAAAATATGATTGGCACTTGTGGTTTAAATATTATTCATGCTCAATGATGCTTTGCCACTCACTCATTCTTCTCAAATTTCTTTCTTTTTCTAAATGGCTCCTAACTATGACTCTCTTGTTAACATTCCAGACAATAAGAGTAAGTGGTGCTCTTTTGCAAGAATCTTTAGACTATGGTCAACTATTGATTCAAATAGCTCTGAAAAATCAACTACAATCCATATGATTTTAATGGATAATTATGTAAGTTTTTTATATTTTATATTAGACTTAAATGCACTTTTGGCCCCCTATGTTTGCCTTGGTAGCAATTTTAGCCCCTTATTAAAAAAAACAACTTTCCAGCCCCTAACTTCAGCCCCTTTTGCAACTCATAGGCCCCCTCTGATTTTGACTTGGTCAAAGGCCACTGTGTAATTTGAAATAAAAAATAACAAAAAAAGAAATTAGAACTAAATGATAGCCTTATGATTAAAAATCGGTGATCAAGATCAAAAGAACTCACATGCCCTCTCTCTTACCTAACTTTTCATCCTCCACTCATTACTACTTCATTTTCTCTTTCTCAACAACACAAACCCAGAAAAGTCAAGCTCCATCAGTATCACCTTCATATCATTAACACATACCCAGAAACTAGAAAACTTCATTACCTTCATATCCATTGACACAAACTCAAAAAAACCTAGAACAAGGACAAGAACATCATCTTCATAACTCATCACCCCAAGAAACTCAAACCCTTCAATTCTAAACCCAAATTCATCAACTAATCAAGCCCAAAAAACTCAAAGGTGTGGATAAATACTCATGGTGACTGGCTTGTGGTAAATCGTTAAAAGAAGAAAACTCCACCAATTACAGTGAAGAAAAAATAGATGGGACAATTAATTAGAAACTCTAAAAACGTGGGTGCATTCAAGTGTGCAATTAAAGGAGGAATTAAGTCAAATAATAAAGGAAAGAATAATAATTATGAAGAAGGAAGGGATAAGGCGCAAATCATGGCTGATGGAGGAAGTGAGAAACCACAAAAAACGTGGTGATGTAGAACCACAATAGCAGAATTTTATGGAACACCGCACCAGAGTTCTACTCAACCGCGCCGGTGTTCTCAACATTCCATTATTTTTTGTTTGAAATTGATTTTTCTGATCTAGATTTGGATGAAAAATAGAGGAAGAAAGAGAAGCGACGGAAGAGGTGACGGTGGCCATGTTTTACATAAAGGGTGAGCCTTTAGTGAAGGGAAGTGGTGGTGGATAGGCATGGTGGTGGTGGAATTCCTCTGTGAAGATGATGTGAGGACAAGAGAATAGAAGAAGAAATGGGGTTTATTAGAAAGAAGGGACACAATAACACCTATATTGAGTCTTTTAATCTTCACCATTGATTTAATCCTAAGGCTATTAATTATTCTTATCATTCTTTCCCATTTAAATTTAATTCAATAATAGTCTTTGACCAGGTCAAAATTATAGGGGGCCTATGAGTTGCAAAATGGGGTGAAGTTAGGGGGCTGAAAAGTGGTTTTTTTTAATAGGGGGCCAAAATTGCTACCATGACAAACATAGAGGGCCAAAAGTGCATTTAAGCCTTTTTTTTTCGAATTATAAAATTTGAACACTCCATGCACACCTCCTCTAGTGCCAAAAATTCAAGGAAAACTAGTTCGGTTTATATAATTCGAACTGTATCAATACAAAGACCGACACTTTTTGAGGAAAAGATAGTCACTTTAAGAACTATAATAACTATCATAACCTCATCCTTGTGTTTTAGATCATTGTTAGCTATTCCAGTTGAGTCCCAGTCAAAACTCTAGTTTTCAGGCTATTTGATCATATTCTCAGATATTTACAATTCAAATTATATAATTTTGTTTTTTTTTTTTTTTATAAATTTTCTTAGCAAGTTTCAAATGAATATATAATCTAAACCTCATCAGACTAGGTATGAGAACATCAACCCTGGTCTCATCACCGCCTTGCTAGAGAGACGACAAGGGGAGACCAACAACTTCCATCTGCCCCGTCGGGGAGATGATCGTCACAATAGATGATGTGGCGTGTCATCTACACATCCCCATCGTTGGGAGGCTCATGGGTGACGAGCTGGGTTTGACTGAGGAGGAGGTGATGTCTGAGGTAAATAAACAGCGGGGTGGGTATATTTGTAAACATAACCTGAAGATTGTTTATGATACACTCGTGCATAGGTGTGATGAGTTGGAGCATCCAGCTGATGAGGAGGAGGCGAATGAGCTGGATAGGAATAAGACTATGTTCATTAAGGCATTTTTGTTGTTCTTGGTTGGCGTCACCATTTTTGCCAACAAGAACAACAAAAACGTTCATATGTTATGGCTGACTATGTTGCAGGACTTGGACACAGTGCAGGAGTGGTCATGGGGTGGGATGACACTTGATTTTCTCTACACCCAGCTTTCGATTGCTACGGACCCGACCATCGGTGTCGTTAGCGGTTACATGTCTCTACTTGAGGTAAAAAAAAATTTCTTTTCTATAACATATTATATATGACTTACGATATTATTATGTTTGTTTATGCGTTTGTGATGCTGAAATATTTATTTGTATGATACTTGTGTTGATATTATTGTGTCTCTTTGTATTTGTAGGGATGAGTTTTGGATCACTTCAAAAAGCTCTTTCCGAGGAATCTTGTGCAGGACTGTGATTGTGCTGACCCGCTTGGGCAGTAAGATTTTTTTTTATAAGGAAAGAGCAAAACGACATCAGAAAGAGTAGCTCCCAACTAAGTTGGTACCCTACTCAAAATACTCATAAATATTATTAAAAAAGGAAAAAAAATACATGAAAACTAGGGGGGCATAAACCCGGCCCAAGAAAACCACACAAGTGTGTAAGTCGACCCAAACGGGTGATACAAAAATTTAAAATAACACAAGTGTATCAACCTCTAATTAACCCTAAAACTAATTAAAGGTCTTCGATCCGTGATTGAACTCTCAGTCAACATTGAGGCGGTTCATGTACCTCAACTCCCTGCAACAATGGCCGCAAACTAAACGACCTTTTCGAGCCTCACAGTCCAAACCAAACAAACAAGGTGAATGGCAAATCTTAAGTTGGCGTATGAATCGTCTGCAACCACATAAACCATTCAAGATTCATTACCACCCCAACCATTTACTATCAAAGAGACAAAAAATTCTTCACGCCATTTCTGGCTATATAGTCTGAATTTAGTCACACGACCAAACTGACTTTGGAGACGTTGATGACCACGAACCCAACCTACTCCAATCAACCTTCGGCCCCAACACAAGACAACTGCAAATCTCAACAGATCTGGATAAAATCAGAGATCAAGGGTTGCGAACGAACCACGTTTGACGGCGTGAACTGAAGCAGTAGAACCACCTCTGCATCAACCAGATCGACACTGCAGATCCATAGCCACGAAGGCCTACCAGCCATCGTCATTGAGAAGCCACAACCGCGTTTATTTTTTAGGATTAAGTTCAAAAGAATATATTGGCATGCATTCCTTTTTGTGAATACTCATCCTACATGAAGGGATTCGACGTGATAACCTATACAGTTGATTTGGTGGAATACATGTGTTGTGTTCTCTTAATTTTTTAAATTTTTCAAAGAGATTAACAAATTTTTACTCTAAATATAAGACACTTCAATGCCAACATTTTCAGCAAACTTTCAAGAATTTAATTTAAACCTAACATCATGATGATACCACATATTTAGAGAGAACCTAATGTAATGTAACGTAGATGAAATTAAAACTAAATAAAATTGTATATTTTTTGGAATTGATTTCGTGTACTTGTGTATTTGTAGTTATGATTTATTTTAGATCACGAATGAATTGTTGTTATTGTTGTTTCTAAGACATGACATGATTTTAAAAAATGAACATAACCTATTGTACATTTGGGGTATTAAAAAAATAGCATCTTTGTGAAAAATTGCAAAAATTGATGAAATCTTAACTTACCTAAAACAAACATGACTTAAGTCACGTTGGCTTTGTACCTATGTAACTTAACTCATGTTGCCTCAACGTAACTTAAGCCACACTGATGCTACTGAACATGACTTAAGTCACGGGAGGGAGTGAGCATTTCCCTTTAGGAGAAAAGCAAAGAGAAAGCATATTTTCACAAGAATAAAAGAGAGAAATTGATTATGTAGTGAAAAAGTGGCACGTGATTTACTTAAGAGTACATTTTAAATTAAGAGAGAGCATAAGTTTCCTTTTTTCTCACATAATAACATCATTCTCAATATAATAGATAAACCACGAGAATTATGATCAGTACATTAATTTCTAATTTTAAAAAAGCCGAAATAAACATCTCTAATATTTTCTTGAGAGAGTTTATTGAAAGATGCTGGGATGGAAGGATATCACATCTTGATAACAACTTTGACACAAGTTGGCTCTTTCAATAACTCAAATGCTTTGTCAATATCTACCAAAGGGACCTCATGGGTGAAAAGTTCATGAAGAGGGAATTCCTGTAAAATGGAAAATAATCCAATATTATTAGACCCAGCATAAACACTTTAGGATTGTAATATAAGTAAGAAAGAACCAAGAAAATATATTAACTATTCTCGTAAATAATACCTTTATGGCTAAATTATAATTTTGGTTCTTTTAATAAGTTACTAATTCTAGTTCTTTAAATATGTTACACTTTGGTCCTTACACTTTTTTCCATTACATTTTAATCCTTTAAGTTAGGCAACATAATCTTTTAAGCATTTCTTCGTCTCTTAAGTTACAAACATTACAAACTTTGTTCACTTAGTTACGAACATTAGATAATTTAACTTTTTCCGACAATGTCTAGTATTTCCGCCGCTCTATTTCCACTTCTCCCCGTCACGTCATCATTTCCAACACTCCCATCCTCCACCGCGTAATTACATGGCCCCACCTTCTCCTTCCTCCACCGTATGTCGCCGTCGCAGGCGGTGCCAACCACCATCAACCTCATTCTCAACGTCGGGACACCGCCGGCAGAATGATGCCATCAATAATAAATTTGATTATGAACAAAGAAATGAGAATGAAGAAATTGAATTATTTATTAAATTGTTAAGAGAAATTTGAAGTGTGTTTGTCATATTATATGATTAATTGATTTGATACATCACATCACAAGAATACTACTCCACTTTAGTATTTCTAACTTAAGGTTTAGAAGTGACTAACGTTTGTAATTGATGGATCAAAATATGTAACATTTTTAACTTACTAACATGAAACCAACAAATTTTAAGGGATAAAAATGTCTAACATTTGCAAATTAAAGGACTAAAATAAAACAAATAAAGTTTAAGGGATCAAAGTGATATATATAAAAATAATTTAAAGGACAAAAAATGTAATTTAAACTACATTTATTTATCAATAGATCATTTTTTTTTATCTTTAAACTCAGGTTAAAAAAAAAACTCTAATAATTTTAAATTCGATCAAGAAGTAAATAAATTCTGACCACTAATTGTTCCAATTCGACCGCAAGTTAGTCCATTTAGATATACGAACTTAGGGGCGGAGCAAGCCTGCCTAATTTGCCTACCCTACCAAAGAAACCCTTAGAAAGATACCAAATGAGTGTTGCTCGGCAGCACATCAACCAAACTTTTATTACAATAAGTCTATTTTAGTTGAAGCATACTCCCTCCGTCCTAGTTTAACTGAGCTAATTTATCTTTTCACAAAGATTAGAAAAGTGTATAAATGAAAGATTGAGAAAAATAGTTTTGAGTGTCTTTCTCAAATACTGGTGCATTATTCTTTATTATAAATGTAAAGTAGAATATATTGAATTAAGAATAGTAAAAGTAGTATTAATTATAGATGTAATTGAAAAAATTAATTAATGTTGTATTGAAAACTAAAATAGGTCAAAATTCATGAGACAATATTTTTTACAATTGACTCAGTTGTTATGGAGAAGGGAGGGAGTATTATTTTACTCTCAAAACCAGTATAACTAAACTTTTTTTTGAAGGCATATGCATCATCTTTAACGACAGTTATAAAGATGAATAGAATAAATAATTTAATATTCAGATGGATTACCTCTTTTTGACATTTGTTAGCTATGGTTGTAAGGTCTGATTTGGCTTTTATACCTCCAAAAACAGAACCTTTTAAGGTTCTACCAAATTGAATGGCAAGAAGTCCAAACGGTACAACAAGTTCAGCTCCTATACCAACTGCAATTGCCTTACCTGTTCCCTGTTTATTTAGATACATATTATAATAATGACACTTATTAAGGAATACAACAACAAAAAAAAGAAATTTGTATGAAAAGAGCATTTTTAATACTTTTAGAACATTGACTATGCATTTTAGGATACAATTGTTTACATTTTCTACATATATATATATATATACCGAAAACAAAATTTAGGAGCACAATAATAATCAAAAGAAAATTGGAATCAAATAGTGTATAAATATGTGGAAGAACAATAATTTCTTTTGACAAATTATATCATTTATAATCTAATTTATAGTCTTTTTGGCTCCACATTCAAACTTAATTTCTCGCGTCCCAATGCACTTTTTACCGTGATTTGCGGCTGCGTTCAAACCGCTGCTAGACCAAACATAGGTCGAATCAAATCAACCAAACAACAACATTACTGTTAAAGTTAAAGTTACCATTTTTGTGGCTTCCAAAGATTCAGTAAGCAAAGGTGCAACTCCAGTGCATTCAATGCAATAATCTACACCCGTTCCATTTAACTCTTTAACTAATTCTGAAGCAGATTTATCAGAATCATTAGAATTTATAAAATGGGTCATCCCAAAAGCTTCTCCTTTTTCTCTCTTCATCTCATTTTTGTCAACCCCAATTATCTTACTTGCTCCCATCATCTTAGCCCCACTTATTGCCTGCACCACACATTTTAAAACCGAAGTTCATGTCACGTCAGATAAAACAACTACTTTACTTTAGGTAAAATAAAAGAGATAATTGCTCTTCTCCCATCTGTTTTTACTCATTTCCGTCAAAATAGCCGAGCGTGAGTTAATTCACGTAAGTTTTATCTTCAGCGTGAGTTAACTCACGTAGAGCGGGAATGTGTAAAAACAGAAGGGAGAAGAGCAATTATCAATAAAAGAATCAAAAGCGCGATTAAGCCTAAAAACACACGTTAATATATAAGATTGTATTTTGTTCATACATACCCCTAATCCAACAGCCCCAAGGCCTAAAACAGCTACAGTTGAACCACTTTCAATATTGGCTTCTTTCCAACAAGCTCCATAACCAGTTGAAAACCCACATGAGATGAAACTAGCATAAGCTAGATTAATGGTTGGATCAACTTTGACAAGGTAATTGATATCAACAACCACATATTCCGACCATGAAGCACAACTCAAAACATGGTATAATGTTTGGCCTCGGACAGACAACCTTGAAGTGTTATCTGGCATTAGACCAGTCAATCTCACAGGATGTGTCAAACACAAATTGGTTTTCCCTGAAATACAATTCTCACATTCTTCACACTCGCCTATGTATGTTGGAATTATAAAATCCCCTTCTTTTAGATTTGTTACTTCATCACCAATACTCTCTACAACACTGCATTTGATGAAATTCATAAGATTATTTGTAGATAAGTCACAACACAAACATGTTTTAATTTCTTGATTATATTTATAGGAACATGTAATAATTAAGAGAAAGCTTTACCCAATTCCTTCATGTCCAAGTGCTAGAGGAAATTGATTCTGCAAGTTACTCAATTGTAATATCCATTAATTAGTAGTGAAAGTAAGAGATGGATTTTTTTTTTTTTTTTTTTTTTTTATTTTTTTTTTTTTTTTTTAAAAATAATTTTTTTTTTTATTTACTTTGATTTTAGTTTCTTAAAAAATATTGGTTTTTGTCCGTGCAAAGTTAGAAATCATATTTTAACCGAATGTGGATAACGTTGGTCCACTGCAATCTGCCATAACCTTACTCATATGTCTTTTTATACCAACACTAAAATCAAAATTCTTTGTCCTCATTATCATAATTGAGTAGATAGAGATATTGTAATATACATAGATCGAAATTTAAATCCTAAATTCTCCGATTAATAATATTAAATAGTGAAATTATAGCGCTATTATATTAGTTGACAAAAAATAAAATTAAAATTCTTAATATTTGCATAGATACTATTGTTACTGGGAAAAAGCAAACTCAAAAGTCAAAACATAGCATGTGATTGAAATTATGGAACTAACATGTGGAAATCCTTTAAGGCTTGATATGTCTGTGTGGCATACACTGGAACATAGCATCTTAACTCGAACTTCTGTTGCCTTTGGTGGATCTACTTGTATCTCTTCCACTGTCACAGGCTTTCCAAGCCCCCAGCATACCGCAGCTACAACAATCCAATAAATATAAATATACATATGACACAATCATGACTACAAGTTGATGTGATAAATTAACATGCTTCAATATTTCCAGCAGTTTCCTTCTTCTGCTTGTTTCCTTCATTATATGTTGAATAATAAGATATATTGTTTTCTCTATAGTTTAAAAATAATAGAAAATGAAGTGATATACCTTTGCATGTAATAACCTGTTTGGCTCTTGACATTGTAGGTAGGTGAGGTAAGAATGCAAAGAATTCTCTCTGAATTTGGGCGGCGGTTTGGAATGTCTGCACTCCATTTTATAGCCACAAAAATTGTCACTTAGGATATGGTAAATAATAAAATAGTAAATATAAATTACTGAATCAGATGCATTCAACGGTCATACGCAACATATTGAAAATGGCATAAACTCTTATTATAAAAAAGAAAAAAGAAAAAAAGAGTAAAAATTCTGCTTTGGAGTAAAAATTAGATGGGATATTTGCAAGAGTATTTATTCTATAAATAATAAGAAGGTTAAATATGTTTTTAGTCCCTACAAAATTATATACTTTTAAATTTAGTCTCTATGAAAAAACTTATTCAATTTTAGTCCCTATTTACATTTTATAGGGACTATTTTGGAGGACTAAAAGCATAAACTTTTTGTAAAAAGTTTTTAAAATAAGGATTATTCTTACAAACTTTAATATTATAGAGGACTAAAATTACTATTAAAATTTTATAGGGATTAAATTTGAAAACTCCAGATTTTATAAGGATTAAAAACATATTTAACCATAAATAATAAGGGTTATATTAACTTGTGCTCTAAAGACACATATTAAGCAATCCAAAAACAGAAATATTCTTATAAGATTTGTGCATTCAATTAATCAGAAATTCAAAAATTAAATTCAATGCGCAAATTCAAAAATATATATTTACATTTAACTCATTAACTTGTATATTAAGGGTACAAATTAGCATTTTTCAAGTAATAATTATTCAACTAGTTGGTTGAAGTATCTATTTGAACTTTATTAACTTTAATTAAATAACCACTCTAAGCGGGCCTTTCATTAATTAATTATAACATTGAGAATGAATTAGTTCTAATTGTAGTTGCATTGTATTGTAAACACGTGAATTGAGTCCGTGGGTTTATGGTTTTTTATTACAAAGCCAAAAACGGTAAGTTGTAATGTGTCAGGAAAATCAAATTTGATTTCTATTGTTAGTGTGGAAAGCTTAATTACGTATGCTCGACAGGTTGTAATCGGCTATTCCGACTTAAGATTCTCTTTACTTCTTTTCCATTTCGTTTGAAAAAAATAAAAATACAGTAAGTTTAAAAAATATATAAATAATTAATGATAATGTGACTTGTTTAGTACTAAAACTCGCTATCTATTTTCTCTGTTGTGTTCATGTCTCTATAAATGACATTCTCTATTTATTTTAAATAAATTGATAGGATCTTTACTCACTGTTTCCTGTTTGTATCCATGGCACCATGACACAAGAGACCATGCTAACCAACACCAATATTTGAACATTGGACTTATGGTGAATTCAGTGCAAAGATGGCTACTAGTTTAACCTAATGACAACTGATTTTTTTCATTTAATAATAACGCTGAAGTATATCTACAACGAGACGGTCTTCCTCTTAAAAGATCTAATATCTAATAAATACTCTTATTGTGGAGCCAAAAAACAGAGTAATTATGAGAGAGGTGCTTCATGAAGCATCACTTTTTCATTGTCATCTACATGTTTTTAATTTTAGAATATTGAAATATAATAATTTAAAGTTATTGATAGATGATTAATGAGTATCATTTAAGAAATTTGTGTGAGGTTTTAGGCATGAAGATTAAATGTTTATTATGTATTGATACTAAAAAAATTATAAATGAGTGATGTGTACACGTGAGAGTGATTTAAGTACCAAAAAATAAATGACAAAAAGTAACAAAAATGACTTTGAATTGTCAAATAAAAAATGACAAAAAGTGATTTTAGTTCAATTAAATTGATTAAAAGATAATTATAACAAAATTTTGGTAGTTGTCTATTTTGACATCTCTATATTTTATATTATTATCATAATTAATATTATTAGATTTGATGAGTTAATCCACACCGCTGCGGAGCAGGTTACTAGTATGAGTTTAAAGTTCCAACTCTCACGTTACAAACAAGTGATTTTCACATAGATTTGTAGATTTTTTTCTTTATGATTTCATCGTATGAGTGCAGCATTGTATTGTTCGTTGTCTTGTACGGCGTTGTTTGATTTATCATCTTGTTGGGTGTTCGTTTGTTTGTTTTCTATTGAAAAATCGACTTCAATACTTTACATATTCATTCAACAATTTCAGCGTCAACATTGCAGATCTGAAACAGTCACTTAGGGTGTGTTTGGATTTAGGGTTTAGAAGGCGAAGGGACGGAAAAATTTACTTTTCCTTTTCAAATTACGGACAATACGAAAGAAAAAAAAATTAAACAAGTTAAGTCTGATTGAAGTATTATATGATCATTTATCTTTTTATTATTTCAATTTTTTACAATAATTTATATTGTAAATAATTTAAAAAATAAAAGTAAGTCATCCAGTCTAATCCCCTTTTAAACCCTCAATCAAAACACGTCCTTAAATTTTATCATATTATTTATAGTCATTTTATTGTTGGATGCTATTAATTTGAATGATGTAATATTATTCACATATTCATCTTTTACACTTTTAATGATGTTGAGTATGTGATTATATTTGAGGTACTGCAACAATTCAAATGAATAAATATCAATGTATTTTTATCAAAATGAAAAAATAAACAAAAAAACTTTCTCGTTAAAAATATCACGTTAAATTGGTCAACCCAAAGAATTCACTAACTTTTGTCATCCTTAGTCTTATATGACATAATGAACGAATCACATGTTGATCATGTTTCAAGTTTGTGTTTGAGTTGCCAAATACGAATCACATGTTTTCCATCAAGACGGACTAAATAATGGATTCCAAGTGGGAGGACCGTTGAAGTTATGATGGTGTTTTTTAATTCTGAACACCGTATGATTTACGGAAAATATTTGTGTGATTATCAGGTTTAATAATTTTGGTGGCTTTGATGTATTTTGATGAGAGAAAGTAATAAATGAATGATTTAAATAAATTATTTTGATGAGAGAAAATGATTAAATAAAAGTAAAATATATACAAAGTGATCATTATCATTAAAATTTAAAGTAATCCAACTGGAACTTATGATTTAATTTAGGTAATGCAAGTGCAAACAAATTCAAAGTAATCCTTCTAACATTATTGAAGATTTAGTTTTCAACATTTTGTGACGTGTAGAGAATAGATATCCCACTTGGACTTGGAAAGTGGAAAAACAATTTAATAAGATTATTATTTAATTCCTAAAATAAAATATTATTTATTTTTCTGATAGAATTCTTATAATATTTGATATTTGTGTAGAGAATAGATATCCCATTTGGACTTGGAAAGTGGAAAAACAATTTAATAAGATTATTATTTAATTCCTAAAAAAAATTATTATTTATTTTTCTGATAGAATTCTTATAATATTTGATATTTAAATCATTGTACATAGAAATTCGCTTTATAATTTTCGTAAGCTTAGCTCAGTTGGTTGAGATATTGCATATTATATACAGGAGTCGGGGTTTGAACCCCGGACACTCCACTTCTCTATAATTAAATTGTGTGAGCTCTAACCACTAGACTATTTGACAAACAAAAAAATCGCTTGTAAAATATATACTACAAAATTTAGAAAATGATACTTTACCCACTTGCTTCATATAATATTCATTCTTTTACATTATTATACTTAATCAGATATCCTCTATACGTAACTGCATATATTAATCTTTAAATCAAGTTAGGACTGTAATATGGTTGTTTTTCAAGACTAGATTCAAACTGAAGACTTTAAATAAAACTGAAAGAGAAACCCTACCATTTTATCGAAGTGTTCTTGGCATCTTATATTATATTTTTACTAGACCTTGGACCCGTGCTGCCGCACGGGTCATATCGACAGCAAATAGAACATTCAAATAAATAGAAAATAATGTGCTTTTGGTGCAAATACAATGTTAATAGTAAAAATACAAAAAATAGAAAAAAGAGTTCATGTTGGTACATTACGATGTTGAGAGGGAAAGGGAACCGTCGCATTTAATATGATAGTTGTGCTGGTACATTTTTTATGCTTTAGCGTGCCATAAAATGAGTAGTTGTGCTGGTACATTTTTTTATGCTTCCCTGATCATCCTTGATCTAATTGATGCATTGGAACATTACCATTTTAAATGTGCCTATGTAAAACGAATTATTCACACATTTATGATAAGCTTTATGATTATAATCTTGGTAACAAATTTGAACTATGCGGTAACACAGAAAAAATATGTTTCTAAATAGCGGTGAAATTACACTTAATAATAACACAGTCGGAAAATTGAGGAACTTAGTGTTGATCTGCAATTGAAGAATAACAACACATTTAACATATGTTTCTAAATAGCGGTGATGTTAAATTGACTAATAACACAGTAAAAATATTTTTTTTGAAGAAGCTAAAATGGTGTATAATATTAACCCAAAGTGTCTTTCCTAGCACAAGATGTACAAAGGAAAGACAACAAAGTGTCAAAGTCACAAACAATATTTACAAGAACAAGAAATTAGAAAGAATAAGTAATTAGCCAATACCCAACATAGTAAACGGACTAAGCCACCAACCATGATAATTGAAGGGAAGAGTGACATATTTCGCCTTCAACCACCTAAAGGTAAGAGACGTAATCCTATCAACCACCTGAGTTACCGTGCTTTGTTTATCATTAAACAGTCTGTTGTTTCTTTCTTTCCAAATTTCTCAAACCGTTGCAAACCAGATGACCTGTGTAATCGAACGACGCTTGTTACCAATATCGCCACTGACACTAAATTGAGTAAAATGAGCCGACACCTGAGAAGGTACGACCGCAGAAATACCGAGCCACCTATATATGAGATGCCAAACAGAACCAAAGGTATTACAGTGTAAGAATAAGTGTTGAGAGGATTCAACCAAATCAC